>JAESFU010000068.1_pt1 | contig 212770 bp, 173 predicted proteins | sample 9269461 | NCBI WGS metagenome assembly JAESFU01 (sample SAMN14502556, study PRJNA617107) | algae metagenome | isolation source: Stenomitos rutilans HA7619-LM2 and co-occurring heterotrophs from cave walls | place: USA: Waikapalae cave, Hawaii | collected 2009-07-28 | reverse complement strand
AAAGGCGAAATTGCGGCCCATTGAGGGTCGGTCAGTTTGCTGAACTGTTTGGTCATCACTTTGCTGCTTGGTCGCTACAAAGTTGACACGACTCTCAATCTTTCTCAATTCCCCAACACGTTCTAAAAAGAAATAGGCTTCATTACAAGTTAATTCACAGGCCTATAAACTACCCTCGGGCGTAATCTGGTCTCTGACTGGTATGAAAGCTGGTTTTAAGCTGGTCCAAGACCGAAGCGTCGGCCCGGCGGATAACGCACGTAGTTTCAACTACGTTTAACTATAATACCAAACCCGTGCCTTACCGCTGAAACACCACATCCGCGAAATATTCTTTGCAGTCTGTGAACCAGCCGGTGAGCGAAAATCCGGCTTGTTGAGCCAGTAGCTCAATCTGATGGCGGGTGAACTTGCGGGAGATTTCAGTATGGATGATTTCGCCATACTGAAAGGATACGTTCATGTCGAGCGCAGTAACTCGAACCGTCTGCGTTTTCTGGCTTACTAAATAGGAGCGGGCTTCGCCGGTTTCGGGGTTGTAGATTTCGTAATGGTCGAATGTAGCCAAGTCAAAATTAGCGTCCAGTTCGGTGTTGATTCGTCGGAGCAGATTCAGGTTGAAGGCCCGCGTCAGGCCCTGCCGGTCGTTGTAAGCGGCCTGAATAATGGCCGGGTGTTTCTGCAAATCGAAACCCGTCAGCACGAGATCGCCGGGTTGGAGCCGTTCATAAAGTTGCCGGTAAAAAGCAAGGGCTTCGTCGGGCGTAAAATTCCCAATATTTGATCCCAGAAACAGCACCACTTTTCGGCTGTCGGTTTCGGTCGAGAGCTGATCGAGCGCATTAAAATAATCGTCGTGGCGGGAGTTGATAGTCAAATCAGGCATTTGCTGGCGTAAATCGGCTACCAACCCGTCCAGCGCATCGGCCGAAATATCGACGGGTGCATACGCAAAATTAGTTTGTTTATCCGTGAAAAAATGGAGCAGAATTTTCGTTTTCAACCCATCTCCGGCACCCAGTTCAACCAGGTCAAACGGGCGGTTATCGGGAGCGAAGTGCTGCAACAAATCAGCTTTATGCGTATCCAGAATTTCATACTCCGACCGCGTCAGGTAATACTCCGGCGTATGCATGATTGCCTGAAAAATCCGGCTTCCTTCTGCATCGTAAAAAAACCGCGACGATAGCCGTTTGGGGTTTTTCTGCAACCCCGTTCGTACTTCTTCAGCCAGTGCCGGGTCAACTTTACTGGTAGTTATCGTTGATTCTATTGGTATTAACTCGCTAAGCGTATCCCCGTGAACTGCCATCGTTTGTCAGGTTGAAAAAAGTTGCGGTAAGTGGGTCGGGCGTGTCCTTCGGGCGTGGCGACAGAAGCCCCACGCAACACGATTTGCCCGCTCATAAACTTACCGTTGTATTCGCCCACGGCTCCTTCTGCGGTTGTAAAGCCGGGATAGGGTAAATAGGCTGAGTTAGTCCACTCCCAGCGAGTGCGCCAGTTGAGCTGATCGCGTCCAGAACCAATGGCGGCAACTTCCCATTCAAATTCGGTGGGCAGTCGTTGGTCTTTCCAGCGGGCAAAGGCATCGGCTTCGTACTGGCTAACGTGGCAAACGGGTACCTCAACATCCACAGGTTTTAGTCCATCGAACGTGTAGTTCCACCACGCGCCCTTTATCCGGTGCCAGTAAAGTGGCGCTTGTATACCGTTTGCCTGCACCCACGCCCAGCCATCGGACAGCCAATAGCGAAAATTCTGATAACCACCCGCTTCGATAAAGGCCAGATACTCGGCATTGATAACCAGATTGCCCGCCATCGTGGTCTCATTGAGGTATACTTTATGCAGTTCCAATTCATTATCAAAGCAGAACCCATGCCCTTGATAACCAATTGTATAAATACCCTCGCTAATTGATACCGGCGCTGAAACAGGTTGCGCTTGATGCTCAGTCACAGGCATATCAATAGCCGGGAGCAACGGATTATGCCCCAGAATGTATTTGATGTCGGTAATTAGCAGTTCCTGATGCTGCTGTTCGTGATTCAGGCCGAGGGTAATTAACGCGTGGAGTTCGGTCGAGATGTCGGCATGCGTTAAAAACCGGCTCATGTGTTCATCGACATAAGCACGGTAGGCATAGACCCCCGCTACCGTCGGGCGACTCAGATTACCCCGGTCGGTTCGCAGTACCCGCTTTCCAACGGTTTCGTAATAGCTATTGAATACATAGCTGAAATCGTCGTGAAAAATTTTGTAGCCGGGGAGATGGGGAATCAGCACGAACGTTTCCCAGAACCAGGTCGTATGACCCAGATGCCACTTAGGCGGACTCACATCTACGACCGGCTGAACTACATAATCCTCGGTTTCGAGCCCCCGGCAAATAGTTTCAGAATGCGTCCGAATGCGCTGGTAGTGTTCCGTGAGGGTTTGTTCGGCAATCATGCAGGTTAGGGTTTACAATCTTTCGTTTACAGAAAATAATAACACCTACACCACCGTAAACGAAAAGCTGTAAACCCTAAACCGAATGTTGGCCTTCTTGTTCAATAACCGGCCATTTGCTCATCAGCGAAGCACCACACCCAGCGTTCGCCCGGCTCAGCCGAAGCCACAACCGGGTGCCCGCTCGCGTGAAAATGCTTAGTAGCGTGTTTGTTGGGCGACGAATCGCAGCAGAGTGTCGTGCCGCATGTCTGGCAGGTACGCAGGTGTACCCACGAACTGCCGGTTTTGACGCACTCGTCGCAGACGTACTCGCGGGCCGGACGAATCTCCGTCAGCGAAGAAAGATGAGAACAGATAGTTTGTTTGAGCATAGGGGAGAGATGTATGATGTAGTATGTATGATATAGGATGTAGCTGACGCGAAAGCAATACATCCTATACCATACATACTACATCATACATCAGTTAGTTTTCCGCTAAGTATTTATGCACGAAACTCACGGCCATTGCGCCTTCGCCAACGGCCGAAGCTACCCGGTTCATGGCGCCAGCCCGCACGTCGCCAGCCGCAAAGATGCCTGCGCTACAGGTTTCGAGCAGATACGGTTCGCGGTCGTGCTTCCAGACTTTTTTGAAATCGGCATAACGGCCCAGGTCACGCCCAGTGGCAATGAACCCCTTCGGGTCTTTGATGATGTTCATTTCAATCCAGTCGGTGAAGGGTTTTGTACCGATGAACACAAACAGCCCGGCCGCCGGTACGGTTCGGCGTTCCTGTGTGTCCATGTTTTCCAGCACCAAGCATTCCAATTGCTCCTTACCTATTCCCTCAACCACCTGCGTGCAGCCCAGCAAAGTAATGTTCGGCGTCCGGTTAATCTGGTCGATCAAGTATTGCGACATCGTTTCGGATAAGTCGGGCCGACGCACGCAGATAAATACCTCCGACGCCGTTCGTGAGAGATACATGGCCCCTTGCCCTGCCGAATTTCCGCCACCGACTACGTAGACCGGCTTACCTTTAAAGGCATAGGCTTCGGTGGTGGCGGCTCCGTAATAGACACCCGCTCCGGTGAATTTATCTAAGCTTTCGTTGTCGAGTTTATGGTAAGCCACGCCTGTGCTCAGGACAATAGCCCGCGCTACGACCTCACTGTCATCGGCCATTTTGATGTGCTTGTACTGCCCCTCCGACTTAATGGACACTACTTCCTGCGGAGCCAGAAACTCAACGCCAAACCGTTGCGCCTGACTAATGGCCCGCCGGGTAAGGTCGGCCCCGCTCAGACCGTTTGGAAAGCCAAGGTAGTTTTCAATCCGCGAGCTGGTTCCGGCCTGTCCGCCAGGCGCACGTTTGTCAATCAGAATCGTTTTAAGTCCTTCTGAACCGCCATAGACTGCTGCCGCCAGACCTGCCGGGCCAGCGCCAATAATGGCTAAATCATACAGGCTCTGCGACGCTTTGGGCTGTAACCCTAATTTTCCGCCCAGGTCAGCGAGCGTAGGTTGTTTTAGTACTGTGCCATCGCCAAGCACCACAGCGGGCAGGTCATTGCGCCCGATGCCGTGTAAATCGAGTAGTTCCTGCGCCTGTGGGTCGTTTTCCACGTCGAGCCATTGGTAAGGAAACAGATTGCCCGCCAGAAAATCCTTTAACTCGTGGGAGTGGGGCGAAAACTGATAGCCCACTAATTTAAGCCCCTCAAAAGCGGGTCTGTAGTCGGATTGCCAGTCGCTGAGCAGGTCGTCCAGCACGGGGTACAGTCTCTCCTGGGGCGGGTCCCAGGGCTTGGCGATGTAGTAGTCTAACTGCACCTCATTAATGGCCCGCACAGCCGCATCTATGTCTGAGTAGGCCGTCAGCAACGCCCGTTTGGCATTCGGAAATAGCTTGCGGGCTTCGGCCAGAAACTCTACGCCAGTCATATCGGGCATACGCTGATCCGACAGAAACAGGGCCACCTCCTCGCCTTTTTTCTTTAATTCCGGCAAGGATTCAAGCGCTTCGCGGGCCGAACTGGTGCAGAGAATACGGTATTGTTTCCGGTATTGCTGCCGTAAATCATGCTGAATAGCCTGTAACACCTGCGGGTCGTCGTCGATGGAGAAAATTATTGGAAGGCGCATAAGAATGATGAATTATGAATGATAAATGAGTCACCGGAGCAATGGTTTTCGCGTCAGCTAATTCATAACCGCGCGGGCGGACCCGTCATCATTTATCATTCATAATTAGTTTATTGGTAAACAAATACTAAACTCAGTGTGGCCCGGCTCCGACTGAACTTTGATGGAGCCGTTGTGGTGCTTCACAATGCCCTGCACAATATCAAGCCCCAGTCCGGTGCCTTTGCCAATTTCTTTGGTCGTAAAAAATGGCTCGAATATTTTATCCCGAATATCGGACGGAATACCGCTGCCATTGTCGATTATTTTCGTGAGCACAAACTCGGACTTATCGGGCTGGCTGCTGATGTCGAGGTTGCCGCCATCGGGCAAAGCGTCGATAGCGTTATCAATTAAATTCGTCCAGACCTGATTCAGTTCGCCCGCCCAGCCGCAGATAGCGGGCAGGTTGTCGGGAAGGGTCAGATTTACGTTGATGTGCTTCTTTTTTAGTTTGTGATCAAGCAGGGTCAATGTATTACGAATACCGTCGGCAAGTCGAACTTGTTCTTTCCCGACCCCCCGGTCCATATGGGTGTAGTTCTTGATGGAATTAACGAGCGTCGCTATACGCTGAGAGGCTTCGCTGATGTCCAGAACCAGTTTTTCGGTCACTAAATTATTGACTAACCAGTTGGTTACACCGGCCAGATTGTCGTCGCCTATTTTCTCCAGAATCCAGTCTAAATCGGCTACCGTAAAACAGTACTCAACCAACGGCCCAGCCAGATCGAGCGAATCGTCAACACCATGATCGTCAAGCCAGTCGGTCAGTTCATCTTCCAGACTACTCCGTTCGAGCAGGGTTAGCCGTCGGGTAGAGCCCGTGGCTAAACACTGATCTAACTTCCCAAAAAATACCGTATTCACGGAGTCTACCTGCTCATCGGTCAGGTTGAGGTGCATGATCGCTTTGAAGGCTTCGGGCGTGGCCCGCATGTGCGTCTTGAGCGTATCGGCCGAGCGCACGACGGCAGCTACCGGGTTATTCAGTTCATGCGCGAGACCCGCCGACAGCCGCCCCAGCGAGACCATTTTCTCATTTTGCTGGGTGAGCTTCGTGAAATCGCGCACGCGGGTTGTCATCTGGTGAACAAAGGCTTCAGTGAGTTCGTAGCAGCTATGAATCAGATCGGACAGGCGGTCGCGGTGGAGTTGAAGCATCCGTACCGGCGTTTCGGCCATAATCCAGTTCGGAAAGGTTTTCATCCGCGAAAACGGCAACAGGCCCAGAATAGAATATTGCTCAAAACTCAGCAGTTCATCGCCCACGCCGTTCGTGCCTGCATCAATCCGAATGCGGCCCTCCAGCAGCAGAATCAGGTAATCGGCAGAAGTGCCGGGTTTATAAATCACCCCCTCTTTCGGAAACGATACCTCATTGGACTGGTCGATAAACCACTGAAGCTGCGAATCGGGGACATCCTCAAAAGCCGAAAACTGATGAAGCGTTTCTAATAAGGTCATTGACGTAGACGTTGATTCTATGGACACGGTTAATTCAGTATTCTCCCGGCGATGAAGATACAGGCCGCGAAAGTTACGTATAAAGATACAGGCTAATTGGCAATCAGTCGGGTAACGAAATGTTGGTCTAATTAGTTACCGAAACGATATATGTCCCTACCCATGCGTCATCTGCTTATCCTGCTTTGCCTGCTGGCCGTTTCGTTTCGCAGCGACAAACCGGCTTATCGACTTTATACGCCCAATTTAAAAACCACGACATACGCTAAACTGCTCAAGCAGGCAGCTAACGCCGATGTCGTGCTATTTGGCGAATTGCACAATAATCCCATCTGTCATTGGCTCGAACTTCAGTTGACTAAGGATTTACAGAATCAGAAAAAGGGGAATCTGGTACTCGGTGCCGAAATGTTTGAATCCGACAACCAGGCTGCCCTGACCAACTATGTGCAGGGGCAAATTACGGCCAAAGAGCTAACAACTCAGGCCCGACTGTGGCCCAACTTCGATACGGACTATAAGCCCATTACCGATTTCGCCCGTGAGCAGCACATCCCGTTTGTGGCAACGAATGTGCCGCGTCGGTATGCCCGGCTGGTGTCGCGACAGGGTTTATCGGCGCTTGATACCGTATCCACCGAAGCCAAACGCCAGATGGTTCCGCTCCCTCTCACGGTTGACCTTACCCTACCCGGCTACAAAGCCATGATGGATATGATGCGTGGTGATTCTCCGCATAGCAGTACGGCCACGAACGCACCCGCCAACCCGCATGGAGCCAACGGGGACATGAGCGCGAATTTTGCCCGCGCTCAGGCCATTAAAGATGCTACGATGGCCCATTTCATCCTCCAGAATCTGAAACCCGGCCAAACACTGTTGCATTTCAATGGCGATTATCATTCCAAAAACTTTGAAGGTATTGTCTGGTATTTACACCAGCAGCGTCCCACCCTGAAAATTCTTACCCTCTCCTCGGTCGAACTACCCGACGCCGAAAAACCTGCTGCTGATAACCGGAATCTGGCCGACTTTGTGCTTGCCATTCCCGCCGATATGACCAAGACGTATTAACGGTTTCGGTTGATAACTTTTTTAGACGTTGTTAATTAGTTTGTGGTTTGTAGCGTGGGCTGGAAACCCACGCTACAAACCACAAACTAATTAACATGATCAAAGACTTGTTCAATTTATCAGGCAGGAACGCCCTTGTAACCGGATCGAGTCAGGGAATCGGACGGGCCATTGCGCTGGCATTAGCCGAATTTGGGGCAAATGTGCTGGTCCATAACCGAAAAGGGGATGATGAAGCGCAGAAAGTAGCGAATCAGGTTCGGCAACTGGGGGTGAAAAGTGAGGTTATCGGCGCCGATTTAGCACAGCCGGGAGCCATTGACCACTTGGTCAAAAAATCTACCCAAGTATTCGGTCAGATTGACATTCTAGTTGCCAACGCTTCCGTGCAATTGCCCGACGAATGGGAGGACACCACCCTTGATGATTTTGATAAGCAGGTAAACGCTAACTGGAAATCAACACTGCTCCTGATGCAGCAGGTTGCGCCTACTATGACCGAGCGCGGTTGGGGTCGCATCCTAACCATTGGCAGTGTGCAGGAAGAAAAGCCACATCCCGCCATGATCGTTTATGCGGGCACAAAAGCAGCCATCGCCAACACGGTTCGGAATCTGGCACTGCAACTCGCCGACAAAGGCGTTACAGTCAATAACCTCTCCCCAGGCGTCATCGACACGCCCCGCATTGATGAACCAACCCCGCCTGTTCCCGAACGCATCAGCGAGCGTATGAACATCCCGTCTGGCGCACCGGGCCAACCCGACGACATTGCCGCTATGGCCGTTCTACTCTGCTCCAATGCAGGCCGGTATATTACGGGCCAAACGATTTTCGTGGACGGGGGAATGGGGCTGTAATGATGAATGATGAATGATGAATGATGAATTATTATGCAAAAAAATAATTCATCATTCATCATTCATCATTCATCATTAAAAAAACATATTCCGCCACCAGCGCCCAACTATGGGCTTCGCATTGCCAGCGCATCTGCACGAGGGAACGGTCGGCAAAACGACGAAGCCAGGGTTGTTCGTAGGCAGTGAGCAGTCCGGCAATAAAGAAATGAAATGCCTTTACGTCCGCTTCGAGGCCTTCTGTTGAAAGCGCGGGAGCCGATTCGCCTAAACGCAGCAGAGCCGTTGCCAGCATCATCTGCTCAACACGATTAGGTGCTTTGGCCAGTTCCTGATGCGCGTCGGCAATCAGGCGCGGGCGAATGGACTCCAGTTCGGGAATGTCGAAAGCCGCTATCAGCCGGGCCAGATGGTAAATAATCAGCGACGTTCGGGCGTAATGGGGCGCACACCGAAAAGGCTCCGAGGCATACCGCCCCGATTCGACCACCGAACGCAGGTAGGTTAGGGAGTCGGTATCATGCTGATTGCGGGGCAAATTATACTCATAAATGCAGTACAGCATATTGCTCAACGCGCAGGCATCGAAATCAATACCCATGTTTTTCCCGAACCAGGTTGAATAGGCTCGTAAGTTCCGGTACTCGGGATACGTGTTTCGAATCTGGTGCCGTCCGCTGCCGTTGGCATGTTCAATCAGCTTCTGTTTGAGCCAATGTGTTTCAGGTACGGTGGGTTGCGTGGTCAGGTAAACCATTGCCGTATCGTCAATGTCGTCGGGGATGCGAAAGTGTTCAAAACGCCGAAAGACATAGCCGTTAGGAAAATGACGGGATGGGCGTGTGGGCCAGAAATTGTATGTCTCTAACCCATCTTTATTCTGAAAAACCGGGTAGGCTTGTCTGGCCCGTTCGGTCATCAGATCAATTTGCTGCCGACTTTCGGGACTTACCCGGGCACGAAGTCCCTGGAGCGTAAAAACTGTAATGGCCGTAAAGAACACACTGATATCCTGCCGTTTATAGCCAATTATATCATTCCGACGAACCGATGGAAACAGACCCATTTCAGTCTGTAAGTCGGTGATGCGCCCGATGATAGTATCAATAGTCGTAGCAGGTATCATTTCGGTAAAAGTACTCGTTGATACGTTCTCTTTTTCCAGATTTAGGGTAGATATTTGCCGCCTGATTTCATTGATAAAACTCAATGCCAAACCTGATTTTATTCGACGACCCGGTTATCCGAACCGCCCTGTTGCCGTTCACGTTTACGAGGCCGGTAGCAGGCATCCGTATCGGTATTCAGACACTGGCCGAGAAATGGGCCGATGTGCTGAACCAAACGCCGTCGTATCTGACCGAAACATATTTGCAGGGCAAATTTCCGCAGCAGGCCGGAACCGACAACTGGTACATAAACGGGGCCGTTTGTCCCACAACAGCCTTGCAGGAAGCCATTTCGGGATTAACCCTGGGCGAAGGGCTGATCACAGCCGATGGCCTGACGCTGGTTGTCCGAAGCGATAAGCCATTGGCGGCTCCTCCAACCGTTGACGATGACTTTGCGTTTCAAACGTTTGCCGAACCGTTAACAATTGCCTTCCATACGTGGGATATTTTCGTCCAAAATGGCGATCAAATTCGGGCCGACTTTGCCCGTCTAACCGCCAACCGAACCTCAGCGCCCATAACCGACCCGTTCACGCGCTGCTACGCTCCCGAAAATATTTTCGTGGAAGAAGGAGCCAACATCCGGGCATCCGTATTAAACGCCGAAGGTGGACCGATCTATATTGGCCGGAACGCCACCATCAGCGAAGGTTCTGTGGTAATTGGGCCGTTTGCCTTAGGCGAAAGCTCAACTGTGAACTGGGGCGGAAAAATGCGAAGCAACACCACTATTGGCCCGTTCTGCAAAGTGGGTGGCGAAGTAGGCAATTCCATTTTCTTCGGTTACAGCAACAAAGCGCACGACGGTTTTCTGGGGAATTCAGTGGTTGGTGAGTGGTGCAATCTGGGGGCCAACGTCAACAACTCAAATCTTAAAAACGATTACAGCAACGTTAAACTCCACTCCTACGCCACAGGTCGGCTTGAGGATACGGGCCGGATTTTCTGCGGACTGATGATGGGGGACTTCACTAAAGCCGGTATCAGCACCATGTTTAACACGGGCACGGTGGTAGGTGTGAGCGCCAATGTGTTCGGGGCGGGTTTTCAGCCCAAGCATGTTTCTTCGTTTTCGTGGGGCGGGGCCATCGATGGGTACACGACCTATCGGCTCGACAAAGCCCTTCACGTAGCAGCAGAGGCTTACAAACGACGCGACAAACCCTTTGACAAACAGGAAGAAGACATCTTACGGGAAATTTTCAGGCTGGAGCGAACCCGGTCGCTCGAAAACGCACCTACATTCGATCTGTAAACGTTTATATATCCAAATTTACCCCTTCCGAATCGTCGGTCCTACCTTGAGTTAAGGCGGGCCTAAAATCCGGGGCTGCTCCCCTGAAAACAGGGGAGCAGCCGGGGTGGGGTCTATTTCACACTACCTATGCAGTTCTCTGAAATCATCGGTCAGGACGACACCAAGCAGTTGTTGCTTCGGGCGGTGCATACGAATCACCTTGCCCATGCGCTGCTGTTTGACGGACCTACGGGCAGCGCCAACCTCGCGCTGGCGCTGGCATTGGCTCAGTACGTCAACTGCGAAGACAGGCAACTTAACGATTCCTGCGGGCGGTGTGCCTCCTGCGTGAAAGTGCAGAAATTAGTACATCCCGACCTGCATATGGTCTTTCCGGTTGCTAATCTGGCGAAAGGAAAAACATCAGAGGCTTACCTGAGCGACTGGCGAACTTTCCTGCTCGAACAACCCTACCGCACCCTACCCGACTGGCTCGAAACAATGGGGGCCGATAATAAACAGGGCAACATTTCGGCAGAAGAAGCCCGGAATATTTTACAGAAGCTGTCGCTGAAAGCCTACGAGGGTGCTTATAAAATCATGCTCATCTGGCTACCCGAGTTGATGAATACGGCGTCGGCCAATGCGTTGCTGAAAGTACTGGAGGAACCACCCGCGCAGACGCTGTTTCTATTAGTGACGAACCAACCCGATAAGCTGCTCATCACGATTTTGTCCCGAACCCAGCGGGTGGCCGTGCGAGCCTTCACCGATGAGGAAGTAGCCACACATCTGCGCCAGCACCTGAACCTCGACGAAACCACCGCCCGCCGAAACGCCTACCTTGCCGACGGCAATCTGGCCGAAGCCCTGCGTCTGGCCAAACAGGATACCAACACCGCCGAGCAGCACACCTGGTTTGCCGAGTGGATGCGAACCTGTTACCGCCAGGATTTGATAAATCTGGTGAAGCAGGCCGATCAGTTTGATGGATTCAGCAAGGAAAAACAGAAAGGCCTGTTTGAGTACAGCCTTCGTCTGTACCGCGATTTATTTCTCTGGCAGCAGGGTGCGGGTGCGTTGCTGCGAATCCCCGACGATGAACTGGCGTTTGTTAAAAACTTTGGCAAAGTGCTGAGCATTCAGCACATCGAACGCATTGTGGCCGACCTGAACGAGGCCGTTTATCACCTCGAACGAAACGCCCGCGCTAAAATGATTATGCTGGATATGTCGCTCACCTTTAGCCGGTTAATTAAAACGAAGTTATAAAACGGTCCGCCGTAGCGGTTGACAGGTTATAAAGTTGAAAAGTTGCCTGGCAAATTCCAAACTTTACAATTTATAACTCTACAACCGCTACGGCGGACCGTTTTATAACTCTACAACTCATTTATGCCCGCCCGCCCACCTAAGCCATTGCAGATTATCGGCACGACAGACCTGGTCGATTTTCCCGACCTGGGTTTGTTCGACGTAAAGGCGAAAGTGGATACGGGTGCTTACACATCGGCCCTGCATTGCAAAGACGTTCAGGTAATTAGATCGGGGCTGAGCAAAACACTGAGTTTTTTACTGATTGATAAAACCGGCGGAAACGACCGACGGTTTTATAGCCATCAGTTCAGCCAGCGTATGATTCGTAATTCGTTTGGTATAGCTGAAAAAAGGTATGTAATTAAAACCCGCATCGTTTTATTTGGCCGCACCATTCGGGCCGAGTTTACCCTCGCGGACCGGGAAAACCTTAAAAACCCCGTACTGCTGGGCCGAAAACTACTTCGGAATCGGTTTATCGTTGATGTAGCCCAAAAAAATTTGTCTTATCAACTTAAAGTCGACAGTCAGTAGTCGTCAGTCAATAGTGGCTGACGCAAAAATGATACGGTGCATCAACCAGTCTTGACTATCGACTGACGACCATCCACTCTTATGCGTATTGCCATTTTATCAGCCAAAGCTGATTTATACTCGACCCAACGACTACTCGAAGCCGCCAATCAGCGCGGTCACGAGGGTATTGTGGTCAATCATTTGAATTGCCAGATGATGATTGAAGGCGGCAAACCGTCTGTGCTGTATGAAGGCCGTGAACTGGATTCAGTTGATGCCATTGTGCCGCGTATTGGAGCCTCCGTAACCGATTTTGGCTGTGCTGTTGTCCGACAGTTTGAAATGATGAACGTCTTTACTACCGGAAAGTCGCAGGCCATTATGCGAGCCCGCAATAAACTCCGCAGTTTGCAGGTGCTCTCGAAAGCCGGCGTTGGTTTACCCAAAACCATATTTGCCAATCACCCTAAAAACGGCGACGTTACGCAGCTTATTAAACTTGTGGGTGGCCCGCCGGTTGTGATTAAACTACTGGAAGGCACTCAGGGCATTGGTGTTGTGCTGGCCGAAACCACCAAAGCTGCCAAGTCAACTATTGAGGCATTTTATGGGCTGAAAAAGAATGTGTTAGTACAGGAATTTATCGCCGAAGCCAAAGGGGCTGATTTACGGGCGTTTGTGGTAGGTGGGCGCGTGGTGGGCGCTATCAGGCGGCAGGGGCTGGATGGTGAATTTCGATCCAACATTCATCGGGGCGGTAATGCTACGGCCGTACAACTCACATCCGACGAAGAGCAAACGGCCATCAAAGCTACCCGCGCCCTGGGTCTGAAAGTGGCTGGGGTCGATATGCTGCCTTCCGAACGCGGCCCACTGGTGTTGGAAGTCAACTCGTCGCCGGGGCTGGAAGGCATCGAAACCGCAACCGGTATAGATGTTGCGACTCAAATTATCGCCTATATAGAGGACAGAATCCGAACAGATGAGGGCGATATGGTGGGCGTGTAATGATGAATGATTTGCAAAAAGTATTTTTACATTCATAATCGCTCCGGCGGCCCGGTTATAATTCATCATTCAAAAATGCCTGCTCTTGACCCTGATCTCAAAAAAGCCATTGTCCGAATGCCGATTGTGGAGAAGGATAAGCTGCTGCTCCGTTTAGTTACGAAAGATGCCGTGCTGACGGAACGCCTTCAGTTTGAATTAGTTGAAGAAAGCAAAACCATCGACGACCGCCGGGAGTTGATTCGGGAGTTCATTGACCGAACGGCCAAACTCCATGCCGATACGGCAGGCTGGCTCATGATGGACATGCGGACGGTCAGTGGCTACATCAGCCGCCACTTGAAAGTTACCAAAGATAAATACGGCGAGGTCGAACTGATGCTTTATATGCTCAACACCTTTTACGAGCAAAACGCCCACCTGCTTCAGAAATACAACTCCCGCACCGACAAAGCCGCCGACTACATTGCCAAACGTGCTGATCAGGTGCTGAAAAAAGTAGCCAAACTCGACCCTGATTACCATATTGAGTTTGCCGACGACATCAATAAGTTGTTAAGCTGGATACATTACACCGCCCCGGCTCACTACGCCCGGCAACTGGGCCTGCCCAAAGAGTGGAATTTGTAATTTACTGTTTATCAGAACCGAAGTTCGTTCAGATCGAGCGAAAAGCCGGGTAATACGTCCTCGCCCGATAGCGTTGACGTGAATGTGCGGATAATATGAATGGACCCGTCGGCGCGATAGATATAGGTCGTTTCGGTTTTCGGGTCAATGAGCCACGCTAATAGGCAGCCATTCTCAATCCAGTCAGTTTGCATTTTAACCTGAGCATCTTTCAGTATATCCGACTCCGACATTAGTTCAATAATAAAATCAGGGCAAAGGGGAGGGAATTTCTTCCGTTGATCTGATGTAAGCGCGTCCCATCGGTCAAGGGTAACGAATGCGGCCTCCGCCGAGCGAACTGCCGACGAAGGCAGGCGAAATGCCGTTGAGGAATCGAAGACTTTCCCTACTTGATACTGCTTGTTCCAGAGTCGCAACTGAAAATTAAGTTCAGAGTTACGGTCCCCGGTTTCTCCCCTGTATTTGGCATGATAATAATTGTTCCGTCGGCATCACGTTCGAGCTTGAGTTCGCTGTTCTGCTGGCAAAACGCATAAAACTCATCATCGTTAAACTGGAAAGGTTTGTACAGCAGTTCAATCGCTTCCATAGGTATACGTAGTTCGTGTTCTGTAAAGATAACACTTTTGGGTGAGTGGTGGGTTCTGTAAAACTCCTCAGAAACTATACGCCAGCGCCAACCCAAATGCCCGGACGCCATAGTACGGCCCATCAAGATTAGCCGTAACGAGCGGTAGATTAAACGTTGAGCTGACCGTATAGAGCGGCAGTTGGGTATTGTCGATGTCGCTTTTCATCTTGGCAATGTCGTAGGGTTTCAGTGTGGCCCAATACGGGTCCGTTCCCGAAAAAATGGCTTTGACATTCGTACCGTAAAAGGGTCCCAGCAGCCATAAATCCAGGCCGAGGTGTTGTCCCAGTTGAAACTGATAGCCCAGCAGAATACCTGCCCCACCCGCATTGAAATTAGCGTCTAAATGCACCTGATGGAGTGCTCCATCCTGCGAACGGTAGCTATAGTCGTTGCTGATGTCCATGTTGGCGTAGCGCACGAAAGGCGCTATGTACCAGCCGCGCGGGGCATGACCCGCCGGATAAAAGCGATATTCAAGCGTGGCAATTCGTTTGGAAAATAGGGTTGTCTCGATGGCTCGCTTCGCATCAGCATTATCGCCGTATTGATTCAGCAGGGCTTGTTTGAACGGCAAGGGTGTGCTGTTGGGCGTATAGCTACCCGACAACGTGATGGAGCTATGTGGCGACAACACGCGCTCATACTGCGCCGTGTAACTCTGAATGATTACCCCCGAGAGGTTAAATTTTACGACGGTGCGGTTGCCGAGTTGGGCGTAGGTTGGGCAGTAAACATAATACAAGGCCACTACCCCGGTCCATAACCGGAGTGTTTTGGATAGAGAGCACATATTGATTGGCGTTAATGGTTATTTCTTCTTTACCAGGGCCACTATTTTTTTAGCCGGGATAGCCACATTCAGGCTCCATGAGCGGGTGTATAGCTTGTCATCGCTGCCGCCGGGAACAGGGTCAATATTGATTAAACCCATTTCGTGGGCAATACTCAGGCGCAATCCTTGCGGTAACTCATAACCCGCCGTGAAGGCCAGCCCGCCGTCAAGACGGCTGTAACCTCCGGCATTTTTATCGAAAGCGCCGATGGATTCTGTGCCCGTGCGATCTTCATAGTTGATGGTTCCCCACAAGCCCATGCCCAGAAATGGGCCCAACCCACCAAACACCCGGCCTTTGCTATTGGGCAATTCATAGTTATAGAGGGCATAGCCGATGGCTTCAAGGTACGTTCGGCGGGAAGTAGTCGTACCAAAACGGTCGGTATATTTACCGCCTTTGCCAATCAGTTGAGGACCGTACATAAAACTGATATGGCTTAAAAAGCTGTTTTGTGCAGGGGGACTAATTGGGCCAGGTATATCGCCTACGGAAGCCGTAAGCAGGGCCGGATCGTGATAAAACGGCGGGTAAGTAGGCAAGCGGCTTCCGACATCAGGATACTTCCCGACACCTGATGTCCAGTTCGCAAAAATATTCAACGCTAACAATTCTTTTGTATCGTAACCCCTATACGATGGCCCTTTAAACCCATCATTAGCTGCATCAACCGATGCTCCGTAAAAATTAGGCGAACAACTGGATAAACTTCCAATCAGTAGGATGCTGCCCAACAAGGCTAAATATCTGGGCATAAAACGCGCAACGAAATGATGTGTCATCGCTATAAACGTTTAGGGTTCGATGCGCCAAAATTCCGCTACAGCAAGGACGGGGGAAATAGTTAGTTCTAACGATTTTGATGCTTAGACTAAGCCCTGTTCGCGGGCAAAATTGACTAAGCCAACAGGCGTGTCGATGCCCAGTTTGCGGGCTATGTTGCGCCGGTGCGCGTTGACCGTAAACTCGCTCAGGCAGAGCGCATCGGCAATCTGGCGGGTGGTTAATCCACCCACAATCTGTCGGATAATCTCGACCTCGCGTTTGGTGAGCTGGTATTTTTGCAGAAATGCATCGTCGGTCGAAACGTCGGGCTGGTCGCGGTTAGCAGTCGGCAGGGTCGGGAACCAGGGTTGCCCTGCCCACACATGCTGCACAGCCGCTTTGAGGGTAGGCGCATCCGTCGTTTTGAGTAAATAGCCCATCGCCCCAAGGTCTTGCACTTCCCGAATGCGTTGCGGCTGATTGTAGCTGGTAAATACGATGACCTTCACGGCCGGGAAGTCCCGACGAATCAGTTTAAGCGCCGTTAGCCCGTCGGTTTTGGGCATGTTCAGGTCTAACAATACCACATCGACTGGATGCCGGTGCAGGTAATCAAGCAATTGATGACCATTACTAACAGGCGGAAGCAGGTCCGTATCGGGCAGGTCGGAGAGCACACTTCGAAGCCCATCAAGCAGAAGTGGGTGGTCGTCGGCGAGGAGTAAGCGCATAAGTGTAGGTCGATAGGTAACATGATAAAATTCTGACCAACACCGTTCGCCCGAAATAGTTACTGCTAACTAATTTTTGAGACAGGTCCAGGCGATACTCCTTCGGCAGTATGTCTGGGCAGTTCGAGGTTGTCGATAACGATTAACGTGCCGCCATCGGCTTTGCGCTGTACGTCCATCTGTCCGTGGCGCAGGGCTACCTTGGCCCGAATAGTCTGTAATCCCTGCCCGTCGCCCAGCGAGTCAGTCGGTATGCCGACGCCGTTATCCTCTACCATAATAGTCACATGCCGATTATGTTGAATAACTTCAATGGCTGCTTCGGTAGCCTGCGCATGCTTGATAACATTATGCACTAACTCCTGAATAATTCGGTAGAGGTCGCTTAGAAACGACAGGGGTAATGGATTATCAAATCCAACCACAATGGGCTGTATCTGAACTTTTTCGGACAGGTTGACGCTCTCAGCGAGTTCTTCGACCGCCCGTTTGAAGCCCTGTTGCTCAATGAGTTGCGGAGTCAGGCGGTGGCTGATGCCACGCACGGCACTGGTTACGGAAGCCAGCACATCCTGCGCTCTGCGAAGTTTTGGACCAGTGGGCGCATCGGCGGGCACGGTTTCCAATGCTGATGATACGTTGAGCAAGACCACCGCCAGCAACGGATTAACTTCGTTATGAAGTTGATCAGAAATGGTTAAGCGTTCGCTTTCTTCTGCTTTAATCACGCTCTCCATCAGGTCAATATGCAGTTGTTTTTCGAGCTGTTCCAATTGGCTTTGTTGCAAAGCCTCACGCTGGCGGGCGCGGATTTGCCGATTTCGGAGATACAAGACCAGCAGCCCTATAACCAGCCCGGCTAAGATCAGAATGGCGATATAAAAAAAGCGTTCACGCTGAAGCTGAGTTGTTCGGGCTTCGTTTTCAGCATTTAACTGGGTAATCTGACGTTCTTTATCGCGCAATTGAACACGGGTCATCATCTGTTGCACCGCCCGATATTGGTTGAGGTTGGTTAGCGAGTCCCGTATGGCGTGGTAGGTATCAATGGCCCGACTATAGCCAGGCAGGTCGTTGCGGGCTTTGTGGAGTTCAGCCAGTTCCTGATAATAATATAACCCAATGGTGGTGTAAGGATTGGCCTCTATATCGCGTTCAAACTTCGTTAACATCCGCTCCGATTCGGCATATTGCCCTGTATGTAGCAGCGCACGAACATAAAACAGTTCGGGTGGCATCCGGGAAAAGGCAAAGGCCGTTGCCCCTTTGATCAGTGCCTGTCGATAATAATTAGCGGCTTTGGTGTGTTGCCCGTTATGTTCGGCCAACAGACCAGCCGCGATGAAATAGGTTGGGTATGGAATGGCTGATTCAGCTACGCCAAACTGCCGCCGACTGGTATCCAGAAGGGCGCGGGCCTGCACGAATTGCCCCTGCTGACTTTTGACAAACGAAAACTCAGCGTTTAAATAAGGCGTCTGAGGAGCGGTAGGGTTAGGCCGTACCAAGGCGTCATACACCATAGTGGCAAAGCGCCCGGCGTTATCGTAGTCGGCCAGAAGCAGATTTAGCTGCACGAGGTTATACAAAACGGTTGGACGAGGATTGCGGAAATAAAACGTAGTCCGTTCGTAGAAGCGAGGTTTTCGGGTTAGTGTAGGGTGGTCAGTGAGAGCAAGAAGACTATCGAAAGCAGTTACCTGCTGCTGTGGGTTCGGGACTAAATAAGCCGTTCGATTGAACCGGGCCGTAAATAAGGCATTTTTGTCAGGCAGATTCCCAGCCAGCCGAATGGCTTCTGTATAATCGCGCCAGGCAGCTTCTGGCTGTCCTTTCTGTCGGTCTAATGAAGCCCGAAAACTATATAAAAACGAAAGCGTTTCCCGATCATTGACCGAGCGGGCCACTGATTCGCCAAGGGCAACATAGCGCACCACCGAATCGGGTTTATCCCAGTCTAAATAGAGCAGTGCCGTGTATACGATAGCCTGCCCGTAGAGCCGAGGGTCTGGACGAGCATTTTGTCGGGCCTGCCGGAAAATAGGTTCAGCCTCAGCAAAGTGGCTGAGCGATTCATACCCTTTCCCCCAGTTGATGAGCAACACATGCAGCCACCGCCGGTTTCCGGTTTTCCTTATTTTTGGTACATATTGAGCCAGCCAGGTGTAAGCAAGCTGAATGTTCGTCTGACCAACATCCTGGATCAAATCGCAGGTTGCCCGAAATGAGGTTTCTGTAAGCGGCTGGCGTTGCAGACGCACCCAGGCGCCCTGTGCTTCGGCATCTGTATACGTATGCGACTGCCCAACAGCCCATACTACCGGCGTTACCAGGAGAACAATTGTAAACAACCAGATTTTCATAGCAGACAGCGAGAGGGTGCGCTTACGTAAATGTAATCCTAAAATCACCTGTCTTTCAGGCTATTGATTAAGTGGTTGAAAACCCTATAGCCTATCAGGGGGTTACGGTTTTTATACCCACGTATCGTATCATGGCGCAAACCGTTTTAATCACGGGCGGCACCGGTTCCATCGGTCGTCGCCTAACGCAGTTACTCCAGCAGGAAGGCTATCAGGTATCGTTGCTTAGCCGGGCCACGTCAGGCCGGTCACCCAAGCCCATTTCTGGTGTGCATGTCTATCAATGGGACATAAAAAAAGGGCATATCGATCCGCAGGCCATCGCTACCGCCGACCATATTGTTCATCTGGCTGGCGAGGGAATTGCCGATGAGCGCTGGACCAGTACGCGCAAAAACGAAATCCTGGCCAGCCGCACCCAATCGACAGAATTGCTGACACAGGCATTGGCTACCAATCCGCACAAGGTGCAGTCCTTCGTCGGCGCGTCGGCCATTGGTTTTTACGGGGGCGATACGCAAGACCGGCCCCTGACCGAGACCAGTGAAGGCGGTTCTGATTTTCTGGCGCAGGTCGTTCGGGCCTGGGAACGCTCGGAAGATCAATTAGCGTCGCTCGGTATTCGTACTGTAAAACTGCGAATTGGCGTCGTGCTGATGGCAGAGGGTGGAGCGCTCCCCAAGTTGGTTCAGCCCGTGCGATTAGGCGCTGGCGCGCCCATTGGGTCAGGTCAGCAGTATATTTCCTGGATTCACCTCGACGACCTCTGCCGACTGTTTATTGAAGCACTAAAAAATCCGTCGTGGCAGGGCGTTTATAATGCCGTTGCGCCCAACCCCGTCACGAACGAAACGCTAACACAAACCATCGCTCAAGTCCTGCATAGGCCCCTCCTGCTGCCGAATATTCCGGCTTTTGCCATCAAGCTCCTATATGGCGAAATGGGCATTGTTGTTACCGGCGGCAACTACGTAATCAACAAACGCATCGCCGACGAAACCGATTTTCGGTATCAGTATGTAGAGTTAAAAAAGGCGCTGGAGGAGTTGTTGACGTAAGTCAATAGTCATGAGTCGATAGTCAAGAGTGGCTGGCGCAAGAACAAAACATGTGCGCCAGCCACTCTTGACTATCGACTCATGACTATTGACTATTAACTCCACTCCCGGTCGGCGGAATCGCGGGTGTTCCACATATCGGTGGGAGCAAACCAGGTGCCGCCTTTTTTGAGGAATTTTTTGGCTACTTCTTCGTTGAGTTCTACCCCTAAGCCTGGTCGTTCGGGTACTCTGACGAAGCCTTTTTCAACAATAGGTTTTATACCCGTAATCAAATCCTCCCAACCAGCTACGTCAACGCCGTGGTGTTCGAGGGCCACAAAGTTCTCCGTTGCAGCCGCGCAATGCACATTGGCCATCATTGAAATAGGCGAACCGGCAAAGTGCATGGCCATTGGAATCCCATTTTCTTCGGCATAATCGCCAATTTTTTTAGTTTCCAACAAGCCGCCCGACGATGCCAGATCGGGGTGAATCATATCGATAGCGCGGGCATCAATGAGTTTCTTAAAGCCTTCTTTCAGGTAAATGTCTTCGCCGGTTAGCGTGGGTGTGTCGATAGCGTCCGAAATCTGCTTCCACTGGTCGGTATAGAACCAAGGGACAAGGTCTTCGAGCCAGGCCAGCCGGAAAGGCTCCATTGCCTTGCCAATCTGAATAGCCGTGTTAACATCGAAATGACCAAAGTGATCAGCAGCTAAGGGGGTGTCGTATCCAACAATGTCGCGCACTTTGCCCACGTGCTCAACTAACTTATCCAGGCCCTTCTTCGTAACCTGAATGCGCGTGAAGGGATGTTTCGTGTTGGCGTAATTTCCCAACTTACCGGGTTCTGCATCATTCCATTGGCGTCTCACACTCCAGTTATTCGCGTTTACCAACAAGCCGGGTTGGTCGGCCAGCATCCCGATGCCGAAGTCCATTTTCAGGAAGGTATAGCCCTGGTCTTTCCGCTTCTGCATATTTTTGGCAAAGCCTTCGTAAGTATCGGCTTCGGGTGTGTCGGCATAGAGCCGGATAAAATCGCGGTATTTACCACCCAAAAGCTGATAGGCCGGAACGTTATAGGCTTTTCCGGCCAAATCCCAGAGTGCCATTTCAACGCCACAAACGCCACCAGCCGCCCGGCTTTGCCCGCCAAATTGCTTAATCTGCTTAAATATCTGCTCAACATTGCAGGGGTTTTTACCCAGCAATCGGCTTTTGAGCATCAGCGCATAGTTGGCGCTGGCCCCATCGCGCACCTCACCCCAACCAACAAGGCCCTGGTTGGTATCAATCCGAATAATGGGACTGCTGAACGGGACCCCGCTCAGGATGGCCACACGCATATCCGTAATTTTCAGCTCAGTAGGCTTAGAATCCCGGCTTACCTTCTGCGTAATAAATTCCAGTTCCTGTTCGGCAGCGTGAGGGCCAGGTTTATTGTCGAACATAAAACCAAGCGACAGGCCACCTACGCCAGCATTCCGCAGAAAGTCACGCCGGTCGGATGAGTTACCGGATGAGATCAACCGAGAGAAGATGTTTTTCATGGTAAAAAAGATGTCAGGGTTTATAGCAGTTTCGCACAGATGCTGAGTCGGCAAGGCACCGTTTAGGACAACTGCCAGTAAGGTAACCGAACTAGTTCGACGTAACAATCATGTTTATACATAAGTAAGTTAATGCCAGTATTTTACTTATGAAGTCGTCTTTTTGATTGAAATACCCCCTTAAATCCTTTGTTCTCCAATGAAAAAAATAATTCTACCTGCGTTGCTGGCATTCGCTGCGTTTCCTGCGCTGGCTCAGGTCCAGATGACCAAAGAACAACTCCAGTTTTATACGGCCGACTGGAAAGGCGAACGATTCGCCGATGGGCGGCCTAAAGTGGCCGATGGTCTGCTGAAACGGCTCAAAGATGTGTCGCTTGAAGAAGCCTGGGGCATTTTACGACGAGAAGGTTATAATAACCAGTATGATGGCAACTGGCAGATTATCCGCCCCGATCAGCCAATGGTGGGCCGGGCGTTAACGGCGCAATACATGCCCAGCCGCCCCGATATGGACAAGCCCATTAAGGAGAAGGGAAAAACCGAAAACCGAAAAGGGGGCACTAATTCCTGGCCCATCGACATGCTGCAACCGGGCGACGTGTATGTAGCCGATGGCATGGGTAAGATTGTGGACGGAACGCTTATTGGTGATAACCTCGGCAATTCAATTTTTGCCAAATCGAAAACGGGTGTCGTGTTTGACGGCAGCGTGCGCGACCTTGAAGGGCTGGAAGAAATTGAGGGCTTCAATGGCTGGATTCGCGGAGCCGACCCGAGTTTTATTAAGGATATGACCATGACGGGCATCAATGTACCGGTTCGGATTGGGCGGGCTATTGTGCTGCCCGGCGATCTGGTGCTGGCCAAGAAAGAAGGGATTGTTTTCATTCCGGCGCACTTAGCCGAAAAAGTAATTCTCGAAGCTGAATTTATTGCCTTGCAGGATGGATTTGGCCACCAAATGCTTCGTGAAGGCAAATACACGCCGGGCGAAATTGATCAGGCCTGGACGGACGCAATCAAAAAGGATTTTCTGGCCTGGATTGATAAAAATCCGACGAAAGTACCCATGCCGCGCGCTGATTTGGATAAACTCCTGAAAGCAAAAAACTGGTAGTTTCCGGCTTTAGAGCAGTCAGTTTTACATCATACTAATAAAATGCCAGATTGATTAATTCTATCTGGCATTTTATTTACATAATCAAAATTTAGAGTACTGATAAATAGTTATGATAATGATTACATATAGAAACATAAATCAAGCTACCGTTTGCTAAATATCGACACCTGTAAAGTAATTAAAACAACTTCATTACATGACGATAATTTGTCAAATAAATACAAACGATAGTTGTTTAGACAAGATGACTAAATGGTAGTATATTCTGTAAATCAATCACTTACAAATTCAAAAAAAACAATATTTGTTCATTCATAAGAAAATATTGTACAAATCTTAGAAAATATTGGGTTACTTTATACCGCCCTTAGTTTACATAACGGGTATTGCTTTTCTAATTTGCCCATTTACCTTTGGTACGTCAAAACACCGAAGCAGTTCTATATCGTTAAGTAAATTTACTCAACAGCAGATATAGCGCAAGCAAACGTGATTATCCACATACCTTATGAAATCGTTTTTACCTTTCTTCAGCGCCGACATTTGGCAAGACCAGTCTGTAACTTACAGTCGGTCTATTTCTATTCGGATTGGGGCCCGCTTCTACGGGCATCGGCTTTATCAACTTACATCCTGAAAAACAGAAAGTTATTGCTAACGGGCTTACCCGCAAGCAATACGCCTGACCGCCACAAAACGCATGGTATTGATTGACTATGCCTATTGGCTGGCTTCAGTAGTTTACTATAGTTACTCACTCCTGTGACCCAGCTATAGACACCAAAGCAGTTATTCTTTGCTGGATAGCGTGGTATTCCGGTAACCGGAAATGCCTGTGGAAACAAGCTGGTTTCCAAACGACGATTGCTCTGTTACTGAGCCAGGGCAATACTCACCCACAGATGATATGCTCTCAACGTTGGGAACGCACGACAATACGGTAGCTGGCTTACTGGCCAGAGGCCAACTAACCACACGAACCGCCCTACGACACGAACCTGGCGCAATCGACGCCAGAAAATTCACATCTTTTAACTTATTATCTTTTTAATTTTCTCTGAATCTCAATCATGAAAAAAATAGTTCTTTCGCTGGTTGCTGCTTGTGCAATCACCACAACCTTCGCGCAAAACAGCGCAACCCTTAGCCAAAGCGGAACCGGTAACTCTTCTTCCACTAACCAAGTAGGTAACCTGCAAACGGCGGTCGTTTCCCAGACCGGCAACGGTAACTACAACTACAACGAACAGTTCAGCACCTACTCGCAGGTGACCAGCGTTGAGCAGATTGGTAATGGCAACGTAGCCTACACGTACCAGAATGATGACGCCGGTCCAGACAACCTGATCTCGGTGTATCAGAATGGTGACAATAACTACGCTGTTGCCAATCAGTCGGCTTACTGGACCATCAATTCGCAGGCGTACATTCAGCAGGTTGGGTCGTCGCATCAGGCCTATGTTTCTCAGCTTGGCGCAGAGAACGACGTAGCTGTAGTTGATCAGTATGGTTATGGTGGTGTTGCCTACATTTATCAGGGCGACGGCGGATCCTACCAGAGCAGCACAAATAGCTACGCGTATATTCAGCAGTATAGCAATTTTGGCCCTCAGTATGCATACATCGCTCAATTAGGCGATGCTAACACTGCTTACATTTTCCAGAGCAATGATGCAGGCCCGGATAACTATGCTTACGTACTCCAGAATGGTAATGGCAACTATGGCTGGATTGACCAGTCGGACTACTACACAGTAGGGACTATAGGCTACATCTCGCAAACCGGTAATGACAACGCAGCGTATCTGTACCAGTACGGCGGTGGGGCTAACTTCTCCAGTGGTTCGCAGGCTTACATCATCCAAAATGGCGATGCCAACTATGCGGCTCTGCAACAGACGGGTGGTGTTAACAACTACGCTTACATGACCCAAACGGGCTACGGCAACGTGATTCAGGGCGTGAGCACAGGCTACGCTATGCAGATTGGCGATAATAACACGCTGATCATCTCGCAGACCAACAACTTAGGCGCTGGTTATGGCCAGATTGCTAATGTTCAGCAAATGGGCAGCGGCAACGTAGGCAGCATCACTCAAAGCAACTAATTCCTGACTATTACGGCCTTAGCTGACTTTGTCGCTCAGTAAAAATCAGCTAAGGCCGTAATTAGCACTCATTACGCTGAGACAGCGCTGTCTCAGGACAAGAATCCCAACCAGAAGTACACCTACGGTTGGGAAGGTACAAAAACCCGATGGCTGACTTACCCAGAAGCCAGTTATCAAAACGGACCGCTCTGCACCATGTCTGGCGCGGCCGACACCAAGTTTTTTTATCAGTTCACTTTTTAATTTTTCTCCTTTCCAAATCATGAAAAAAGCAATCCTTCCCCTGATTGCCGCCTGTGCAATCACCACGGCCTTCGCCCAGAACTCGGCCACCCTCAGCCAAAGCGGAACCGGCAACGCTTCCTACACCAACCAGGTAGGTGATGCCCAAACGGCCGTTGTGTCGCAGACCGGTAACGGCAACTACAACTACAACGAACAGTTCAGCTATTATTCACAATTGACTAATGTTGAACAGATTGGTAACGGCAACGCAGCCTACACCTATCAGAACGATGATGCTGGTCCAGCCAATTTGATTAATGTCTATCAGAACGGGGATAACAACCTGGCCGTTGCTACCCAATCGTCTTTTTATACCTGGTACTCGGCTGCTTACATTCAGCAGGTAGGTGTAGGCAACGAGGGCTATGTACAGCAGTTAGGAACCACTAACGACGTAGCTGTTATTGACCAGTATGGCTACTATGGGCGTGGTTACATCTACCAGGGCGATGGCAGCGGCTTCTATAGCAGTTCAAACAGTTTAGCTTACATCCAGCAGTATAGCAACTTTGGGCCTCAATATGCCGTGATCTATCAATTAGGTGACAACAACACGGCCTATACACTCCAAAATGCAGATGCAGGTCCTGACAACTACGCTTACGTTGTTCAGAATGGAAATAACAACTTTGCTCTGGTCGACCAGTCGGACTTCTACACTTGGTACACAACGGGTTACATCTCTCAAACGGGCAATGGCAACGTAGCAGCTCTGTATCAGAGAGATGCTGGCAATGGTCAATTCACGACCAACTCGGTGGCTTACATCATCCAGAATGGTGATGGTAACTACGCTACTTTCCAGCAATCGGGTGGGGCTAACAACTATGCTTATATGACCCAGACGGGCGACGGTAACCTGATCCAGGGCGTAAGCACGTCATATGGTGTTCAACTGGGCGATAACAACTCGCTGGTGATAAGCCAAACCAACAACTATGGCGCTGGTTATGGCCAGGTGGCCAACGTTCAGCAGTTGGGCAGCGGCAACGTAGGCAGCATTACCCAAAGCAACTAATTCCTAATAGCTCTACTAAGTATTGCCCTGGGCTGAAACTGGCTCAGGGCAATACTGCCAACATAGCGTTGGACCTGCACGACACACCCGATAGCTGCCCCCCGAAGCCAGCCATCCTGATGGCCCGTTCTTACGACATAGCTGACGCAACCAATGTCCAAATTTTACTTTTAACTATTCATTCTTTTTAATTTTTCTCCTTTCTCAATCATGAAAAAAATAGTTTTTTCTCTGGTTGCCGCCTGTGCAATCACCACGGCCTTCGCCCAGAACTCGGCCACCCTCAGCCAAAGCGGTATTGGCAACGCTTCCTCCACCAACCAGTTTGGTGATGCCCAAACGGCCGTTGTGTCACAGACCGGCAACGGCAACTACAACTACAACGAGCAAACCAGTATTTTTTCACAGTTGACCGATGTGACCCAGATTGGTAACAGCAACGCAGCCTACACCTTTCAGAACGATTATGCAGGCCCATCTAACCTGATTTCGGTGTATCAGAACGGGGATGGCAACTTTGCTTATGCCAATCAGTCGGATTTCTTCACAATCGGCTCGCAGGCATATATCAGCCAAGTAGGAACGGAGCATATCGCTTATGTGTACCAACTCGACGCTATCGGGTCTGTCGCTGTCGTTGACCAGTATGGTTATCAGGGCCGCGCTTACATCCAACAGGGTGATGGTTCTAACTACGCCGATTATAGTTATGCCTTAGTTCAACAGTATAGCGACTTTGGTCCTCAGTATGGTATTATCTACCAATTCGGTCTTTATAACCAGGCTTATGTGTATCAGAACGGCGATGCAGGTCCTGATAACTATGCAACCATCTATCAGGATGGTGTTAGCAACTATGCCTTTATCGATCAGTCGGACTTCTATACCTGGTATACCACAGCCCAGATTGTTCAGGTGGGCGATGGCAACCAGGCAGGCATCTATCAGTTGGCTGGTGGACCTAACTTCACCACGAACTCAGTAGCCTACATCACCCAAACCGGCGATGTTAACACAGCTTACCTGCAACAGGCTGGTGGTGCTAACAACTACGCTAACTTGGTGCAGAACGGCGACGGCAACCTGATTCAGGGCGTGAGCACCTTCTATGCGGTTCAGTTGGGCGACAACAATTCGCTGACGGTGAGCCAGACCAACAACTATGGTGCTTCGTTCGGCCAGATTGCCAATGTGCAGCAGTTGGGCAGCGGCAACGTAGGCAGCATTACCCAAAGCAACTAATTCCTGATGGCTCTACCAGGTATTGCCCTGAGCCAGTTTCAGCTCAGGGCAATACTGCCAACATAGCGTTGGACCTGCACGACACACCCGATAGCTAATTCCCTCTGGCCAGAAGTTAGCCATCCTAACGGCCCGCTCTCACGATACGTCTGGCGTGATCGACGCCAAAACCATCTCACTATCACTACATTCCTTTTACTTTTCTCCTCTTTAGTAATGAAAAAAGTAATTCTCTCCTTAATGGCCACCTGTGCAATTGCCACCGCCTTTGCTCAGAACTCGGCCAGCCTTAGCCAAAGTGGAACCGGCAACAGTTCCAGCACGACGCAGATAGGTAACCTGCAAACGGCCGCCGTGACGCAGAGCGGTAACGGCAACTACAATATGAACCAGCAGTTCAGCTACTTCTCCCAAGTAGTCAATGTAGACCAGATTGGTAATGGCAATGCAGCTTACACCTATCAGAACAATAACGCCGGTCCCTCAAACCTGGTTGATGTGTACCAGAACGGAAATAGCAACTATGCCTATGCCAACCAGTCGGATTACTGGACTATCAACTCGCAGGCCTACATTCAGCAGGTAGGAACAGCTCACCAGGGTGTGGTGTATCAGCTCGGAGCCTGGAACGATATAGCTATCATTGACCAGTATGGTTACGCTGGACGGGGCTACATTCAGCAAGGCGGGGGCGGCTATGCCAGCAGTACAAACAGCTATGCTTTAATTCAGCAGTATAGCTTCTTTGGTCCCCAGTATGCCTACATCTATCAGTTTGGTGATGGTAACACAGCCTACGCTCTTCAGAACGCCAATGCCGGACCGAATAACTACGCTGTTGTTTATCAGAGTGGTAATGGTAACTATGGCTTTGTTGATCAGTCGGACTTCTACACCTGGTACACTGTCGGTCAAGTCGTTCAGATAGGCGATGGCAACCAGGCAGGCATCTATCAGTTGGCTGGTGGACCTAACTTCACCACGAACTCGGTGGCCTACATCACCCAAACCGGCGATGTCAACACGGCTTACCTACAACAGGCAGGCGGTGCTAACAACTACGCTAACTTGGTGCAGAACGGCGACGGCAACCTGATTCAGGGCGTGAGCACCTTCTATGCGGTTCAGTTGGGCGACAACAATTCGCTGACGGTGAGCCAAACCAACAACTATGGTGCTTCGTTCGGCCAAATTGCCAGCGTTCAGCAGTTGGGCAGCGGCAACGTAGGCAGCATTACTCAGAGTAACTAAGTACTGGTCGCCAGGGTAGTTTACCCCGGTTAAGCCTTGCTATTTAGTCTATCAGGTTTAATCGGGGTAACTATACCTACATCCACTGATGCTCATTTTCATTAACAGGAATCAGTCGGGTGCGTATCGATCTCTATCGGAGTATCAGAAGCGATAGAGGCAGGTGCAACGGAGTCAGGCTCTTGGCAGCCTGTGGATGATGTTTAGGACTGGGCATAATTCGTCCTCCCAGATCAACAAGTTTCTTTTCCACATTTCCATGAAAAAACCCATATTGGCAGGCATAGCAGTTATCGCTTTTTCTGCATTTAGTTTTGCCCAGAATACAAGCACCCTGAATCAGGCAGGAACCAATCAAACGGGTATAATCATCCAGGTTGGGGATTTACACCAGGCTACCATCACGCAGTTAGGGGCTGGTGTTAACCAGGGAAGTTTAGGCTTCATTAGCCAGGGATCGACCGACAACACCGGAGCAACGGGTAACATTGGCTACATCAATCAGAATGATGGGTCGAAATCGAACCGGGCCGGCATCGATCAGAACGTTAAACCCGCCAGCGGCAATGGCAACAACGTAGCGACCATTAATCAGAATGGAGGCTATGGCTATACCAGTGGTGGCGACGGCACCATGATTCAGCCCAGCACCGGCGTTCTAACCGGAACAACACCTATGGCCGCTCGCATGGTAGGCGGTAACTGGGCAGGTATCACCCAGGAGGGGAACGGCACCAATACAATCGGAACAGTTAATCAAAATGCGGGGCCTGCCGGGGGCAGTTCTGCCAACTTCACCAACGTGTACCAGAACGGTACGGGATCGGGGCTGAAAATCGCTACTGTCGACCAGAACAACTACTCCGTTAACAACAATGCCATCCTATATCAAGGCGACATCAGTGGCGGCTTAGGCAACACCGTGTCTGCTATGACGGGCGCTATTGAACAGAGTAACTACTCGGCCAACAATACGGCTGAGATGTACCAGACGAAAGGCGTACAAACGGCCCTGATTCAGCAGAACTGGTTTAGCAATGACAACTTTGCCCGAGTAAACCAGTCGAGCACAGATAATGGAAATCAGGCGACCATTCAACAAAGCTATTCGTCTGGCTACAACGACGCCCGGATTAACCAAACTGCCGGTGCAGGTCGCACAGCCGCTATCGATCAGGTTAGTTATAGCTATTTTAATATAGCGGCTATTAATCAAGGTGGCGTTACACCCGGTGCTACTGCCAGCAATGCCTATATCCTTCAGACGAATGCCTTGGGTAATCAGGCGTTCATCAATCAGGATACTCGCTTTGGTGCATCGGCTACTATCTATCAGCACAACACCTATGGTAGCTATGCCAAGATTACGCAGAACACGACCTACTTTGATTACGGCAACTCGAACGTCGCTGAAATTGAGCAGACGGGCAGCCTGTCGGGCGTAGGTAACTATGCTACTATCGATCAGGACTATAGTGTTAATACTGCTAAACTGAAACAGGATGGTCATGGCAACGTCGCCACTATTAAGCAGTTAATTGGCGATGGGAACGTAGTGAAAGGTCTTGGCAGCAGTCCTGTGGCTCTCCAGCAGGGCGATAACAACACGCTGACCGTAACCCAGACATCTGCCAGCTATCTGGGACCTCCATTTGGCCCCTATACGCCGAACACTGCCAACGTACAACAAATTGGTACCGGTAATGTCGGAACCATCGTACAGGCTGGAATTTAATGGCTTGGAGATAAGATAAGCTGTCTCTGATCAGGCAGCTTATCTATCTGGCTATCTACCGTTACTTGACCCTTCCTCAACTGCTCAATTCCCTATCCTCACAATGAAAAAACTTGTTCTTACCGGAATAGCTTTTATGGCGCTTTCTGCCGCCATTGCCCAAAACCAGGCCAGCCTTAGTCAGGTTGGTACGCTACAGAACAGTACGCAAAACCAGACAGGTAACCAACTCATTTCTTCGATTACACAGGGTGACGGCACAAACACGACCATCAACACCTACAACATTGCCCTCACCGATCAGACAGGCGCTAACCATACGGCCATTGTTAATCAGACTGGTAATGCCGACTATAACCAGGCAATAATTACCCAGCAAGCAGGCGGTGGCCCTGTCAATACGGCGACCATTAATCAGCAAAACAACAGTGGAGGGTCTTCTTACCGGGGTTCATTACCAACCCTCGGCACGGGAGGCACCGGCAACTATGGCGAAATTTTTCAGCAGGGGGCCGGCAATAATTCATCCATTAATCAGAACGCTGCCAGCACCGGAAACTATGGTTCGGTTGCTCAGTATGGAAACGGAAACACCCAGGCCGACATTATCCAAAGCAACGATGCTGTCGGTAATCTGGCGCAAATAATGCAGGGAGAGAATGGCAGTCCGGCGTCGGGAAACAATGCCATTATCACACAGGGGATTGTCAGTTCGTTCAACGAAGCACTTATTATGCAGTTGAGTGATGGCAACTCGGCATCTATTCAGCAAATTGGATTCAGTAGTTTCAACAAAGCCACGGTCACGCAGGAAGGAACCAACTCAACGGCTATTGTTGAACAGAACTACCTCTCAACTGTTAACACGGCCACGCTGATTCAAAAAGGCAATAACAACAAAGGCACGATTGAACAGAATTATTTGAGTGAGAGTAATACGGCGGTTTTGTTCCAGAGTGGCAACAACAACCTGAACACGAGCATTCAGCAGAATAATGGCAGCTACAACAACCAGGCTTACCTGAATCAGTACGGCAGCAATAACAACGAAACCCGCATCACGCAATCGAATGTGTCTTATGATAACAAAGCAACGATTGACATGGGGGGCGATGGGCCGACGGGCATGTATCCGAACGGCTGGATACCCGTAAATGGTGGAACGGCCATTATTGAGCAAAATGATGATAGCCACGATAACATCGCCCGCATTGGGCAATCGGGCGATGGGCACGTTGCTCGTATATACCAGAACGGTAACGTATCGACCAACGAAGCCTACATCGACCAGTATCCATCAGGTACGGGCAACACAGCGCTTGTTCGGCAAACCAATCAGGTGTTAGGTACGGCCAAGATTGTACAGAACCAGAACAGCTTCGGTGGTGGTAATGGAAACAACTTAGCCGAGGTGTATCAGGGAAGCGATTCGTATGGAATGTCATGTGGAAACTATGTCCTGATTATTCAGGAAGGAGCCAATAACATCAGCCGCATCGAGCAGCTCGGCACCAGTAACTTAGCTTTCATTAATCAGAGCGGCAATGGCAATGTACTGGCCGGTTTGGGGGGCGACGCGATTGCCCGTCAGATTGGCTCAAACAACCAGATGTATATTACGCAGAGCGGTGTAGGGAATGTAGCGCATGTGGGTCAGTATGGTACGGGCAACGTAGCCATCATTAACCAGTCTGGTAATTAATCTTTTATTTCCTTGGAAAGGGCAGTAAATGACCCTGTTATTTAGCTTACTTAAGGAAAATAGACTCTCTGGAATTTATTGATTTTTCTGATAGACATTTCTCATTGTCAGGACTACAGAGTCAATGCATTCAATAAAATCCGTAGGGCTACCGATTTACGATCTGGTATTCATCCCAACTGTGAAATAATCATGAAAAAGATAGTTTTTGTAAGTTTCGCAACACTCAGCAGTGTGGCGGCTATCGCACAGAATACGGCCGTTATCAATCAGCAGGGCGGGGCGCAGGAAGTAGCCATTGTGCAACATGGGGCCGGCAATACATCTGTTATCAGTCAGTCGAGCGTAGGCTCAGGGAACCGGGCCGTTATTTCCCAGTCTGGTGCCGGAAACGTAGCTACCGTTACGCAGGGTGGTGCCTCCGACGGAACGGCTGGTTCGCAGAACTCAGTCACTACATCACAAAGTGGTGAAGGCGAAACCATTATCAATCAGACAAAAGACGGAAATACAATCAGTGTCTATCAGTCAGGTCCTGTTTCTGCCGACAAGAAAAAGAAAGCAGGCCGAAGGCCCCCTAAACAATAGGGACATCGACAAGCAGGTGAACAGCAGGCGAAATGTTGGTGAGTACGTTCATCAACTGTGGCGAATAGAATGATAATTCCATGAAATAGCTACCCCAATTCGTCTGTACAAGCGAGTTGGGGTATTTGTTGTAAACGAGTGAATAGAACGGGTATTATCCTTCGATATTGACCGTTCAATTAATTCATCAGCTATTTACCTATTTTAATATAAAAACTATTGAAGGACTTGGTATATTTAAAACCTTAACCAAAAAGTCATGAGCCGTCTTCTTATTTTACTTTTCTGGAGTGCTTGTGCCGCCGTACAGGCCCAGTCCACCAACTCGTTGGACGCTTACTGGAACCTGACCTCAATACCCGGGCAGGCGCAGCTCGTATTGGGGCTAAGCACGAATGGAATTTCCGATCCATCGTCGCAGAACGACGTCATCACCCACCAGGAGGGGATTAATAACACGGTCCTGGCATCAGTAACGTCTGGTTCGCAAAACCGGTTGGAAATAAACCAGTTTAGCAGCTATAACTATACAGACGTTTCGCTGGGAGGGGTTAACAACAGTGTATTACTCAACCAGACGGGCGGAGCCAACAGCACTTCCTTTAGCTTAGGCGGGGCCAACAACCGATTTATACTCAATCAGGACGGGGGCGACCGGATTCAAATGCTGGGGCTTCAGCAGAACAACACCTGGCTTGAAGTAGCACAGGGCAGCGGCAGCAATACGCTCACCATCGACAATACCTCGTTATTCAAAGATGCCTATGGAACGGGCATACCTAATTTGCGGATTGAACAGAGTGGTGGCGCAACGGCCACGATTCAAAACGGCCACATTTTCGGCAATTAATTTATTCGCCTTACCCTGAATTCGCCAATTCTATAGAAGCTACATTTACCCAACTGCATATGAAATTACTGAGCAGTCTGTTAACGCTGATTCTGGGATTGCTGTGCTTATCAGCCTTGGCGCAGGACCCTGAACTGGAGGGTAAGCTCGAAGAGGAAGCACTGAGCGAAGCCGTTATAACGGATGAAGGCACAGAAACCTTATTGCTGGATAACACCCGCTCGAAAATTGGGCGTGATTTTTATGAGGCTTTTTTTCGGCACTATGCCGAATTGCCAAAAGGAGGTACCCCCCTTCTTGCCCCAGCCGACACGACCGCCAAGGTAACGTCCAATGTGGAACTGGACATCAATGCGTTCATTGTTACGATTGAAGAACTGCCCGCCCTCGGGGTCGGAACAAGCATCATCTCTGTATCACTCAACGACCAGGTAGTCTGGCAGAACTACATACAGCTCCGGCAGGACGTTATCGAATCGTATGCCTTTAATGCAGCCGAGGTCGTCAATCAATATGTCGTTAACTACCAGGAAGTGCAACGCTCGCTGGAAAGCGACGATCAGCGAGGTAGTGGTATATTCTAACAAGGAGAAATCACTTTTTAACTAACAATTATTTTGTCCATACTCATCATGAAAAAGTTTCTACTTGCTTTTTGTTTCATGGTAGGCGTTGCTTCTCAGGCATTAGCACAGACAATGATTTACCGGCCCAACAACCCTAATTTCGGTCCGGGCAACATCTACACGTACTCTACGATTCTTAGTTCCGCTCAGGCGCAGGATCGGAATAAAGACCCATCTGCCGAGTCGACATCAACTAACCGGGGCCTTAATACTGGTCAGAATAGTTTGAACAACTTTGCCCAGAACCTGCAAAACCAACTACTCAACCGTATTACCAATAGTTTGCTCGGAGACCAGTTTGGTGAAGGGACATTACGACCCGGCACTTATACATTTGGTAGCTTTCAGGTTGAAATCAGTAACGGGACCGAAGGCGTCATTCTTCGGATTGTTGACGGGCAAGGGGGCGAAACGACCATTACTATCCCCTATTTCTGAGCTTAGAGCCAATCTAAGTTTATTTCCTCTTTTTCCCATGCCATGAAAAAAATTTTATCTGGAGCCGCTCAGGTGTTCATATTTAGCGGTTTGGTTGGATTTCTGTCGGGTTGTAATACCTTCTTCTATCAGCCAACGAAACAACGGCGTGCCCGATTAGGCGAAGAAACGCCCACTACAGTTAGCTTGCGTCAGTTACCCGCTGCCAAAGAAAAGATTGTTACGGCGGTCTATAAGTTCCGCGATTTGACAGGACAGTACAAACAGTCCGAAAACGGAACAGGCTTTTCAACGGCTGTTACGCAGGGAACCACCAATATCCTGCTGAAAGCCCTCGAAGAAAGCAACTGGTTTGTTCCCATCGAGCGCGAAAACGTAAGTAACCTGCTCAACGAACGAAAAATTGTTCGGTCGAGTGTGGCTCAGTTCAAAGAAGGTGAAAACCTACCACCACTTTTATTTGCTGGGATTATTTTGGAAGGTGGCGTTGTTTCCTACGATGCCAACATTGTTACCGGAGGTATGGGCCTGGAATATTTTGGAGCCAGCGGTGCAACCCAATACCGCCAGGACCGCGTAACGGTTTATCTGAGAGCCGTTTCGACCAAATCAGGCAAGATTCTGAAAACGATTTATACGTCCAAAACCATCCTGTCGCAATCAGTCAACGCCAGCCTGTTCCGGTACGTGTCGTTTAAGCGTCTGCTCGAAACCGAAACAGGTCTGACCACCACCGAGCCGGGACAGATGGCCGTTACGGAGGCCATTGAAAAGGCCGTTGAAGGATTGGTTATCGAGGGCGTTAAAGACGGACTATGGGGACCTGCCGATAAGTCGGCGGCTGCCATGAAGACTGTAATCGATGCCTATGATAAGGAAAAACAGGTAATCTCTGAAACTGACGTATATGGCATACGCCGGGAAATTGCCCCACCCTTTCTGAGTATTTCTCCCTATGCCAGCGCCATGCGTTATTATGGCGATTACGCCCGCCACACACTTAAAGGGGGATATGGCGCATCGCTGGATTTCCACATTACACCCGCCTTTGGTATTCAGGCAAATGCGGCCACGGGCGTTCTGGCCAGCGAAGGCGCTTTCTCCAGCAATATTACTTCCTTTGAAGGGAACCTGATTTTTCGACCAATGCCTTATCAGCGCTGGACACCATTAGTCTATATTGGTGCAGGCAGTGTATCGCGCTCGGGGTCAACGGCGCTTGAGTTACAAGGGGCCAGCTACCTACAGGCGCAGGGTGGATTAGGTGTCCAGTTTACTGCCAGCAAAGCCATTGGGTTTCGATCTACCATCTCTTATAATCAACCCTTTAGCGATGCGCTGGATAGTAAAATAGCGGGTGCCCGTAACGATTATTATCTGCGTGGCACCCTGGGATTAGTGTTGCATATTGGGCGTTTCAAAACAAAAACGCGCCCCGTCACAGCCAATCCGGTAGCCCCCCGTACTGCTCCTCAGGCAGCGCCAGCGCCCCGGACAACCGCGCCTGCACAGCCTCGACCAACAACGCCAGCACCACCAGCTCAGCCCCGAAAAAATGAATAGATCCACACTAACCGACCTCATTACACCCATGAAATCAATTCTTTATCCATTCCTTCTGCTTGTCGGCCTGTTAGGCTTGTGGAGTTGTAATGAAGATATCTATGTTGACCCGGTTCAGTTCGCTGTTGTGCGGGGACGAGTTTTATATAAGGCCACTCAGCAGCCCGCCCGAAACGCTCAGGTAACTTTGTCGCCCACCAGCCGGGTTGTCAATACCGATTCAGCGGGAAGCTTTCGGTTCGATAGCGTTGTGGTGGGGAGTTATACCCTTCAGGTGTACAAAGCCGGTTATACAACTCAGGCGGCTACTGTTTCGGCAGTGGCGGAGTCTTCGCCGTTGGTAACGGTATTGTTAACCGATGACCAGACACTAAACCGTCCTCCCACGTCGCCAACGCTGGTTTCACCTGCTACCACGACCGCTATCCAATCAACCAGTGTAACCCTTAAATGGTCGTCGAGTGATCCTAACCGCGACAGTATCAGGTATGACGTGCTGTTGTATAAAAACGGAAGTTCTACGCCAACTTTATCCTATACGGGTCTCAGGGCAGATTCATTAGTTGTTTCCGGCTTAGATTATAACACCACCTATTTGTGGCAGGTGATAGCGAAGGACGGAGTTAATAGCGGGGTCAATGGGCCAATATGGTCCTTTACTACGGGCACGGTACCGGACTATAGTTATGTGTTCGCCCGACGAATAAACGGGCAATTTCAGATTTTTGCGGCCAATACTACAGGGCCTCCGGCGCAACTCACCCGCAATGGCAGCAACTGGCGGCCTATCGTCAGCCCGAACAGGCAGCAGATTGCGTTTATTTCAAACATGACTACAGAACTACATCTCTTTGTCATGAACGCTGATGGGACCAATATGCGACAAGCTACCCCAGTGCCAATAGCGGGGCTCTATCAGACCGATCTCTCCTTTAGCTGGTCACCGGATGGCACAGAGCTTCTCTACCCCAGTAATGACCGGCTATATGCGGTTCGGAGTGATGGTTCACAAACAGGCCTGCGCGTTGTTGCTACAGCCCCATCAGGCCGTGTTTATTCAGGATGTGACTGGACTCGGCCGGGCGGAGGCAATAAAATTGCCGCCCGAACAACGGGTACTAACGTTTATGATAATGAAATTACTGTTTTTCAGGCCGATGGATCAAACTCCAAAGTGGTTTACGCCCGAAAAGACAGACGGGTGGGTAATCCGGCTTTCTCTATCTCGGGCCAACAGTTGGTATTCACAGCCGACACTGCCCGTTTCATGAACGAACAGGGCCGACAGACTGATTCCCGACTTTATTTGCTTACGCTGAGCACGAACGGCGTAGTCGATTTAACGATAAGCCAGAGCAGTGGGGGCGTGGGCCAAAACGCGGGCCAGTCAAATAAACCGGCCGGTACAAACGACTTAGACCCTCGTTTTTCGCCGAACGGTTCTCAAATAATCTTTACCAATGTTGATAATACAGGCAACATAGCTCCGTCTGTCTATACGATTGATGTAGGTACTGCCCAATCGGGGCAAAGTCGAAAACTCCTGTTTTCGTCGGCTGAGATGCCCTACTGGCGACAGTAAAAGTCGGGTGTGTTAGTCAAAAAGGCTTCATACGCCATATTTTGTAAATATGGCGTATGAAGCCTTTTTGACTAACACTCTCAGGAAGTATTAACGAATGGGAAAATAACCCACGTTATTAAACGCTTTATAAAGTCGCCAGCGTTGGTCGTTCTATTGTCAGGCCAGCGGTAGTAGCGAATGATGTCAGCAACGTTTGGTAAGCCCGAATCTGCGCTATTTTTTGGTCGTTGCTCCAGGCCAGTTCTGGAGCCATTAACTCCGCTACTTGCGGAGCGAGTTGGCTGGTTAGCTGCCAGTTAGATAGTTCGAGCCGCCACCGGCGAGCCAGCACGTCACGGAGCGTAACGGCCATTTCTTCCCGCACCTGATACACCACTTCGGCCTTAATAAATGGACGTTCATTCGTCAATTTTTCGGCTAATGCAGGCTGCGCCTGGGTCAATTTTGCTACCCGGTCGGCCCGGTTGCCGTAAGTTTTCATAAGATGCTGACAAACGTCCTGAGCAAACCCATACTTCGTTTGCAGCAATTGCCAATCCTCGAAACGATAGCCTTCACCCCCAATCAGGTAATGGTTTTCGGTGCGGCTGGGTATGGTTTTATGTAGCAGTTCACCTACCCGATCAATTGCATCCTGCGCCATAACCCGGTAGGTTGTCCATTTTCCACCCAGCAAACTCAGCAAACCGGATTCTGGGTCATGTTCTACTTCGTGATCGCGGAGCAGTGTTTTCGTGTCGGCCCGGCTGCTCACAATCAGCGGACGAATCCCGCCAAAACCCGCCTGTATATCGGCCCGGCTGGGTTCTTTATCCAAATAAGGTCGAACCGTATCGAGTAAATAATTTACCTCTTCAGGTTCCAGAACGGGTTCTTTCGTTAGATCCGAATAATCGTTGTCGGTCGTTCCCACAAAAACCTTGTCACCAAACGGAATGGCAAATACAACACGGCCATCGGTTGTTTTCGGAATCAATATGGCATAATCGGATTGCAACGTTTCGCGCGGCAGCACGATGTGAACGCCTTTGCTGGGTCGTATACGCGGGCTGAGCAAAGGGTTAGCCAGCAATCGAACAGGGTCGGCGTAGGGACCGGTGCAGTTTAGAAACACACTTGCCCGAACCTCAATGGTCTCGCCCGTGAGTTGATCCTGGATGGTAGCTGTTTTAATCTTTCCCTGCTCGCGGCTGAAAATGGTTACAGCGGCATAGTTGACCACGGCGGCCCCGGCTTCATCGGCCGAATGCGCCAGCGCCAGGGCATAGCGCGCATCGTCAAGCTGACCATCGTAATAAAGCACTGCACTGTGCATCTGGTGGGTTAGCATCGGGCTTTTATCGAGGGCCTGCGCTTTATTGAGCCAGCGGCCTTTCGGAAACGCATCATGACCGGCAATGAACCCGTAGAGCGTCAGTCCGACGGTCATATACATACCCTCAAACCAACTGAAAACCGGGGTTAGAATAGCCAGCGGATGGGCCAGATGCGGAGCATTCCTGATAACTGTTCGGCGTTCGGCCAGACCGTGTTTTACCTGCCGAAGTTGCGCTAAATCAAGCTTTTTGATGGCCTGCTCCAGATAGCGAACGCCCCCATGAATGAGTTTAGTTGATCGGGAAGAGGTTTCACTGGAAATATCGCCCCGGTCGATGAGTGCCACCCGATAACCGCGAAGAGCGGCATCCAAAGCGGCCCCGGCCCCACTGGCCCCAGCTCCAATTATACAAATATCGAATGTTTCCTGACGAAGCCGATTCCAATTTTTTCCCCGATCCATGCCGTAAAGATAAGAAAGGTAGTAGAATAGGTGACATGGCAGAGTAGGAAAATGACCCTGCTCTCCCCGGTCAACTACTCCACCATTCCACCTACTCCACTAAACATCTATCCCGAAAAACTACGGCTGCGGCCACCAAAGAAGCCGCTGCGACCGCCTGATGGACGAACCGTTCGGGTTACGCGTGACGTGCGGACGTTCTCACTCACCTGCCTTGAGCGTTGATAAAGACCGGGATTGGCATAAACACCCGAACCATACCGACGTTCATAATCGCGATACTGGGGCGCATTTGACCGACCGAGCATATAGCCTAAACTACCCCACAATAGGGCATTTGCCAGTCCATTGTGGTGGTAACTGTGGTAAGCACCCGGATTGTGCAGGTATGTATTTGTTGACTGATCGGTTTCAACGAGCCGCTTGGCCGCTTCAACGCTCAACGTATCGCGGTGGCCGTCATAATAACTCACAATCGCACCAGCCTTGCCGGGATCGGCCTCCACTTCGTCGGTAATCTTGAAATTGCCAGGTGCGGTTTCGGTAATATATGTGCGAACACCCCGCCTAAAACGGGTTTCGGTTTGTTCGGTTTGCTCGTCGTTGGAATTATTGCTGCCGCAGCTCTGCAGTACAGCCGCGCCATTAAGCAGCGCCAGACTAAGGGTAGTGCTGAGGGTAATATCTTTCACGCGCCGAAGAACGGCATGTTGGCGAAGGGGTGTCATGGCCTTACTACTAAGATGTTAAGCCACTAAACTACGATGCTTATAGGACGGTTACAATCAAATGCGGATGAACCGTCTGTCTGGCTAACTAACGGTCGTTAGAACGGACGGTATCTATTGCCGAAGAGGATGGCTACGCCCGCCGATACACTCACCATACTCACGATGCGATTACTGCTATAAGGCAAACTTTCAGACGTGGTTGGTCCGTTAGTGGCCGTTGAAGTAAGGTTGGCAAACGTAAATTCAGCGCGGCTATAATCGGCATTGAGATGAACCGAGGTCACCCGACCCAGCCGATAACGCATCGACACACCACCCCCGAGCGCCAGGGCATTACTTTGCGCCCCCGTTGTTCTCACCGACATTTCTGTAGTGCCGAAATTACCCGCCATTGATGTGTTAGGCAGCACAGCCAACGCCCGACCAGCCAGCAGGCGACCATCTACGGAAAAGCGTCCCATTGGAATCGTCACGTAGGGGCCTCCCATTACCGTCATCACCGACCAATGATCGGCCTTAGCTGTCCACAGATCAGTGTCGCTGCGGTATAGTGCATTGAGCATAGCGCTGGTGTTAACCGAATTTCGGTGTTGCTCACCCCGGATCATCAAACCTACCGGCCCGGCAATTCGATATCCCGCCGATATATTGAACGCCAATCCCTGACCCGCCATACAGGCCTGATCATCGCCGGGCGAGCAGCTTGCAAATTTACCAACGGGCAAACTGGCCCCCGCCGACACGGCAAAGAACCCTTTTTTATCCTGATGCGATAAAATGAACGTCTTCTGGCAAAAAGCAGCGGTGGTCATACCGGCTGCGAGTACGGTTACGAAGAGCTTTTTCATAGCTAACGACTTGTTGGGTAAGTGGTTATCAGTTTACCAAACAAATACAGTGCCACAAATTGAGTGAGGTATGAACAGTACGAACAAAGCAATAATGCAGCCTATCTGATTTATACGGTGAATAGAGGTAGATTGCCTGCCTCACATACGTTCGAAGAAATAATTTTTCCCCCTATAATTACTATACGTGGGCCATAGAACACCCAGATAATAACTCAGCATAATTACCTGGCGGATACTAATACTATGTAGCAGAAACCAGCTCTGACTTTTTATTACTGGGACTAAATTTAACATACTCCACCCTATTAGTAAACAACTTATCATTGACACAGTTAAAGGTCTTAAGAAATGATTCATTCCCAGAAACTGAAGACCTTGTTTGACCAAGTACCAGCTCCCCCAAAGTAGCGCTGTCATTTTGAAAGTATATAGAATAAAACAGACCAAGAATATAAAACTATTGACATTTTGATTTATGTAAGTGTATACCATAGTAAAAACCAGATCAGGCAAATAAAAAAAAATTACTGTTAAAATAAGTGCAGCAGAACACCAACTCATATAAAGGCGTGTACGAATATTAGAAATTGGCGTCAAAAGGGAATTTATCCATGGGGATAAGACACTGAATAATCGTGTATTTTCAAACCGCTTCATAATAGCAAAGAAAAAGGCTTTAACAGTTAATTTTAAGTACAGTTTTTTAGCAATAGCTTAACTGCATTAATGAAAAAAAATGTAAATAGTCTCTTCAAATTGTCAAGACTATAAATAAAAATCTGTTATCCATGTTAGCTCATCACGCACGCACACTTAATTATATACATATTTTAATGAAATATATTAAATCAGTAAAAATCAATGTTTTGATGCCACAACTTATAAGAGAATACTTTATTCTAATTTTCTCCCTACATTATAAGATTGAAAAGCGACTTTTATTTATGTAAAGAATATAATAAAGAGAATTTGGTATATATTTCATTTTTCCGCTTATTCTTCTCAAGTATATCACAACAATCGTAATTTTCAATACTGAGTTTATAACATAACTAACCGCTTTATTATTGAAGTTTATTAGGTAAGGCAATTTGAAAAAGAATTTGATTTAGTTGAAGACATAGGCTGGCAAATTTTTTTTCAAATTCAAAAATATCTGTTTCTTGTTGGTGAGATACTTTCCAAATCAAAAAAGTATTTAATAAATCTTTAAGTAATTCTTGATCTTTATTGTAATAATTATCTAAAGATTCGGAGGTGGATGCTTCAAATACATTAGAAGAATCGCGATAAGGTGGCGGAGAATTTTTTGATGAGTCAAGCTGGCTACGCTCGGTTAATTTCCATCGCTCATATTCAGGCCAGGGAGTTACATTCGTTAATGTTAAACGAATGGCTTTCGATTTACTTCCCAAGGTGATAGGTTCACAAAAAAAAGAATATTGCTTAATTTTATAATTAAGTGCCAGTTTACCGAAAAGACTATTTAAAATCAGTATAGCACCTGCTTTGAATCGAACAACAACTATATTATCTGAATCATTTTTTAAAGTTGGCACTAAAATTAAATTTTTTAGTTGATTTTCTTCCTCAATCAGTTCTATCACTTCCATCTGAATCTTCGGAAAATTTATACCAAAAACTTCATTCACCAGCCGCCGATGTAAAACAATTTTCCCCTTCCGATTCATTTGACAGAAAGCGTGTTTGTCAATATTAAAGGAATATTTTGAGGTAAAATTTGTTAAACCTTCTTCAATGTAAGACGAAGATAAATCCATACACAAGTCATTTTAGTATCTCTATTACAATACCTGAAATAGAGACGTTTTAGAACAATAAAAGTTAAAATTAATAAATACGAAGTATGGTATGTATTAATAGTAAACTCCAATAGTATGAAAATTAACGAAACGTCCTGTTAATTATATAAATAACAGCCACTATTACATGAATTGCAGACCTTAAATTTTAGCCGTATTAAATATAAAAGAATATAAATACTTATGGTTTAACTAATTATATATTGAAAGTATAATCAGAATTTAATATGGTCAGGTTATATCTAAATTTCTCTTCATTCTGGATCTAATTCATTAGCTATAAGGCGGTCTATAGATGTATAGGTTGCTTGTTTTATATCTGAGTAATTACAAACAAGTATTACTTCATCATCAGTGCCTATTCCGATAAATGCATTTGGGTGAAATGTGGCCGATGTTCTTAAATTCAATACTTTAGTCGATTTTTCCGAAGCATGTAGGTAGAAACTAAGTAGGAAATCTCCGCTTAATGCTGCACTTGTCTTTATAAAAAAATGATGATCAATATTGTTTGCCTTGCTCATACTATTTAACTATTTAATATTCTCTCAACTATTACTATTCATTGTGGCAATATCCATATGGCATGGTTAAAATAATTTATTCTGTTTATATATAATATCATGAATAATGGTCACAATCCATAGTATTTTATCCTGATAGAATTGCAGCGTGCAAATACTCTATTCTTATTGTCATTAATGCTTTGTTCGCAGACTATTTAATTTTAATTGTAAGCCAATCGCACCAATGCTCAGGTTAGGATCTAATGTCAAAGCTTTGACTGTAAAGCTATTTTTTTTCTGACCTGTTTCTATAGTCTTTCGAAAGGCTAATCCATCTGCCTTGCCCGTACCGTCTAAGTCAATAATCATTTGGATTCCATATTGACTTAACGCACTTCGTAGATTTTGACCATTAGTTGATTGACTTACACAAAGGCGGACTTCGTCGCGCATCTGATTGAGGTCATTAGGCTTAAATAGGTGCTTAAACTTACCTGAACGTTCTGCTAATGTCCGAAAAACAAATTGGCTTATTCGGGCGAATGGATTTAACATTCTGAAATAATTTTAATACAAAAAACAACTCCCATTCACTATGGATTATGCCTTTAGAGAAACAACATCCTCTGAAGGCAAATAACCATGCTTGGGGGTTAATTCAGTAGGTGATTTTCTAATAAATAATGAGTAAGCTTACTGAAGCCAGTAATGACGACGTAGTGAACGAACTCTTCCAAACCTCCCCTCGTTGACAGCACAAAACTCTTTCAGCTTAATTCTTCACTTTGCTGCCGACACCTGCCTACTCAGCCTCTATTTATGCAGCACTATCCGCTTAGTGTCGGTTCGGCCAGTCGGACTGGTCACCCTTATCAGATACACGCCCGACGGACGAATTCCTATCTCATACTGAGCGGTCGAAGCACTGGCAATGCCTAACAGTACTGCTCCGTGACCCTGTGTATCCATTAGCTCAATGCGGCTTCCTACTTCGAGTCCGCTCAGTTGAAGCATTCCCATAGTGGGGTTAGGACCGATCTGCCAGCCTGGGCTTAGCTCACCCAGCCGCAGAGCGATGCTCTTCGAGTAAGCAAAGGCAGCATCTCGATCCACCAGTTTCAGGCGGTAATACATCACCCCAGGCTGAGGTCGCTCATCCCGTAATTGGTAAAACCGTTCTCCTTTCAGAAAGGTCACCCGGCCAATCGACTCAAAGCGGCTTAGGCTGGAGCTGCGCTCAACCTCGAAATGGGAGAAATTACTGGCATCGGCGATTTCCCACTGGAGCACGATACGCTTCTCCGTCTCGGCTCCACTAAACTGGACGATGCGGACGGGCAGAGCGCAGGGGGTGTTGAGGCTGGCTGTAGAAGCAATCATGGTGTAATTAACGGTAAAGGGCGAGAGGGGCGAATTGGTGGCTCCCCGCGCCGAGGGATCAGTATCGACCACAGCCTGAATCCCATCCTTATCCGGGTCGTTTATTGGCGTAATAAATCCGCAGCCTAACTCATCCAGATTAGGGTTAACCGTGTATAAATCATAGTCGGGGCCGTTACTCTTCAAGTCGAAAAAATCAAGCTTATCGTCCGTATCCGTGTTTCGGAGGGTGTAAATGGGAATGCCGCTGTCGGGGAAGGTTTCCAAGGCATCCAGAAACCCATTGGTGCCCACCGGCCCGCTTAGAACGCCATTGTGGTCAGCATCATAGGTATTGATCAGGGTGAGCGAAATGCCTGACTCGAAGAGATCCAACAGCCCATCGTTATCCGAATCCAGGTCCAGATAGGTCGATACCCCGTCACCCGTTTGGGCAATACAAAGCTTATCGCCGTCAATATCGTCGTCGTTATAAAGTCCGTTGTGGTTGAGGTCTTCCCACACGTCGGGGATGCCGTCGTTATCGCTGTCGGCGTCGCAGGCGTTGACAATGCCATCGCCATCGGTATCCAGGGTGGCGCTTTTATCGATGGCCCAGGTGCTGTAGTTGAGGCTTAGTAGTAGCCAGATTATCAGGAAAACAGGGCGGTAATAATACATATTGTGTTCAAGCATTGATAAGCAACTGGCTCGGATAGTAGGTAGGGTAGGATTGGGCAGGCACTCGTCGGAGAACTGGCACTTGTTCTCGCGCTCTCCCCGCCCTTTGATCCCTATCCAAATGAACCGAAACCACCCGTAGAAGAGCCACTCTTTAATACGATAATTTTAACTGTACCCACCGCCTTTACCTTCGGCGTTTTATAGACCTTCTTAGATGAGGGAATAAGTTGAGGTAAATCCTTTACTTTCACGTAACGAAATTTAACGTCTACTCAAAAGCTAAGAAGCTGTTTGAAGCAGCGAAAAACTCGTTTGATAGTTCGCCGGATGTGAGCAGTTCATCTGAAACTTAGGATAGATTTTTCGTTTCAAAGTATGGCTAACTCTAACAGCCTCTAAGCAACAGCCATTGAATTCGGCAGCATAACCGAACGAATTTATGCAGTCACTTCGATGAGTTTTTCACGCAGTAGGTTGTCTAAAAACAGAGTCAGTTCGTTCTGACAAACTATAGGGTCTACCTCAAATTCGTCCAGTAGCCGAGCATGAATAGCCTGAACAGTTGGCGATTTTTTCTCCTGCAAAAGCGCCCAGATAAACCCGCCCACTTCATTCAGTTCGTAGTAATTGCCTGCTTCATAATTAAGCAGGATGGTCTCTGTTCCAAGAACAGACGAAGACCGATTTGGCGCTAACCGAAGGCGAGTGTTTGGGGTAATGGTCATGTGAATGAAGCCTGAAAATTGAGAATTAGTAAATAGGGCCTGACCTGCCTAAATATGACGGGTCAGGCCCACAAGATTTTTTATTCAGGCTATCTTACGAAAACGTACCGAAACCGTCGGTGGCTGAGCCACTTTTGAGCGTTAATTGTTTCACCTTCCCCAAAGTTTTAAGTTTAGGTGATTTATAAGCCTTTTTAGGCGAAGGAACTAGTGTATGTGAAGTTGTCAATTTCATTAGAGTAAACAAATTTAAAGTTGAGATAACTGTGATTCAGGATAACTCATATCTACTGAATCACCAGCCGATGCTTACGCGTCAATCCACGCTCCTGAACTGTCAATACATACACACCCGCCGGGAGCTTATCAACACTCTTCAACATCAGATTACCTGATTCGATGCCCATTTTTTGTAACGACAATGGGCGACCGTCAGCGCTGAAGAAATTGACCGTGGCCGTTTCGGGTTCATCTAAACCCAGAGCAAAACGCTGTTCGCTCACCACTGGATTTGGAAACACGCCATAAGCTGCATCCCGCAGAATAACCGACACCACTGGATAGGCGGTAGCTTTCCCGCTGAGGTCGGTTTGCGTTAGGCGATAATAACTCGTGCCGGCAAACGGCATCTGGTCGGTGAGGTGATAGGTTTTCAGCGCGTTGCTCATGGGCGCTACTTCGTTTACGTCCGCTACTTTCTCGAAGTGGGCCAAATCCTTACTGCGCTCAATAAGAAATCCTTTGTTGTTAGTCTCCAGCGACGTAACCCAGGTCAGGGCAACGGTCCGGTTCTCCTGGGCTCTGGCCGTAAAGGAAACTAAGGCAACCGGCAGTGGCCCCGTAACGCTAATGCTGGAACTGGCATTGTCATTGTTGGGATTGTTGCTGCCCAGCGTAGGGTTCGAGGAGGCATTGGCGCTGATAGGGGCAGGTGTGCCATTGGTAGGCTGAACGCCCTTTACATTCAGCGTCACTATATAGCTGGCATTGCCTGGAACAGGTCCCTGATTACTCACTAAGTTCACAATCGTACCGATGACCGGGTCATAGGTGCCAATGCTGATGCTGATATTGGGCGCAGCAGGACTAATGCTTGCCGAAACGACCCCAATATTGGGGGGCAGGTTAATGGTGTAGGTGGCATTGCTGGCCTGGGGAATTGCCGTAGAACTGCCATTGCCAAAACTTAAACCGACCGTGCCATTGGCATTGGTGGCTAATGGGTTAGGGTTAACGAGGAAGCCGCCTACGGAGGGGTCCTGAGCCTGACAGGTGTACCAACTGCTTATACTCAACAAGGCCACGAGTAAAAGTTTTCTGGTCATAATTGTGAATTTTAAGTTTAATCAAGTTGAATATTAAGAGGTCAGTTGGTGCTAAACGTGTTTTTCTACACGTTTAGCACCAACTGATTATTTACAGAGAATTAATGTTTCGGACGTAAATATTATTTGCTGGATTACTGTCGTAGGTCCGGCTGGCATCATCGCTGACGTTGACCGTCATGTTAGACGTATTACCTGAGTTGGACCCAGCCCGGGTGATGGTGAATCCGATTTTCGCTACGCCATTAGCGGGAATGAATAGTCCTGGCTTAATAGTCAGCGTCAACTGGATACTACTAACTGCCGATACAGTCCAGTTGGGGTTATCGACTATAACGGGGTTGGTCGTACCACCCGATACATTGATGCTGGTCTGACTATTGTCGAAGGCTAAGGTAAAGCCCAACGGAGCGGTGATGGTGAAGACCACATTACCACTGGAAGTACGCTGACCGTTCAGCTCGGTAAGTTCGACCGTGAAGTTGCGGGTCGCGTTTGCACCACTGGCGGTGAAGTTGCCCAGCGGCAACCGGATAATGGGCGTCAAGTCCGGCACACCTGCAGCCACCAGTACATGTAGCGTAGCTGTTCCGCAGACCGAGGGGGTGCTGTTGTCACAGGCCGTGTAGGTGAAACTCGCCGGACCACTTACGCCGGTAGCTGGCGTAAACGTATAGCTACCCGTTGAGGTAATCACCAGCGTACCCGAAGAGGTAACGGTGGTACCTGGATTCGATACGGTCAGGCCGCTGCCCAAGTCATTGGTCAGCACATTGCCTGTGGCAGACGTGTTCTGAGGGGCGCTCACATAATCATCGACAATGGTAGTCGTGTTGCTGCCCGTGGGCGTTACGTGGACCACTATCTGGGCCGTCTGGCACAGGCCTGAAGGGGTTTCACAAACCTGATAGGTAACAATATCATCGCCTACAAAACCCGCGTTGGGTGTGTAAACAATGTTGCCGCTGCCGTTCACTGTCGCTGTCCCGTTGGCCGATGTGCCTACCAAAGTAGGTGTGCCCAGCGTACCGCCCGTGTTGCCGGGACCATCGTTGGCCCGCACGTTGATCGTAACGGGCGTGTTCTGGGTGGTGGTGGCGTAATCAGGGTTGATGACCGGCTTGTTGCTCGTGCTGGCCGGGTCTTGTACCAGGAACGTCAGAACCGAAGTGGGACATCCGGTGGTCTGGCCGGGAGCGCAGACAGGCACACTATAGGTGTATGACCCCGGCGTGGTAGCCGTGAAGCTGTAGGTGCCGTTGGGGTTCATGGTAATAATGGCTCCGCTGGGGTTACCACCGGCCGGGACGGGCGTGCCGTAGGTAGTACCGGCGGGCACTTGGTCGTTGGTGCTCACGTTACCTGTAGCGGGCACATTATTGGTGGTCACGTTGAAGTCCGGGTTGATGACCGACGTAGCAACAGCGGTGGTAAGCGTGTGCAGGGTAGCTGTTCCGCAGACCGAGGGGGTGCTGTTGTCACAGGCCGTGTAGGTGAAACTTGCCGGACCGGTAACTCCCGCTGCCGGGGTAAACGTATAGCTACCCGTTGAGGTGACGATTAAGGTACCTGACGAGCTAACGGTGGTGCCCGGATTCGACACTGTCAGGCCGCTGCCCAGGTCGTTGGTCAGTACATTGCCACTTGCCGGGGTGTTAGCCCCTGTAGAAATATAGTCGTCGTTTGCCGATACGGTGGCCGTGCTACCCGGAGCTTGCACCGTCACGGTGACAGTGGCCGTTGAGCAGAGGTTGCCCGGTGTCTCGCAAACCTGATAGGTTACCACGTCCGTCCCATAATAACCCGCTGTTGGCGTGTAAACCAGATTTCCACTTCCATCAATGCTGGCCGTGCCGTGAGCAGGTTGCGTTGGGATGGTGGGCGTTCCTAATGTGCCACCCGCATTACCCGGTCCATCGTTGGCCCGCACATTAACGGTTATCGCCGTTGGACTGGAGGGTGCACCAGTCGTGGTGACGATGTCGGGGTTAGCCACGGGCTTGTTATTGGTGACCGTTGGGTCCAGAACGGTAATCGTCAGGGTTGAGGTTGGGCAACCGGTGGTTTGGCCCGGCGCACACACCGGTATGGCATATACGTAAACGCCCGGTGTGCTGCTTGAGAAGGTGTACGTACCATCGGAATTAACCGTCAGCGTGGGCGACGAACCCGACGGCTGGCTGCTGGGAGCTGGAGCCGGACCATAGGTTGTACCTGCCTGTACCACATCATTCGTTTTCAGATTGCCTGATACCGGCGTATTCGTATTGCTAACGGTAAAGTCGGGATTCAAAACCGACGTACAGAACAGACTTCCGCCTGCCGACGTGCGCGTGTCAACAACAGCGCCGAATACGTCAATCTTTCCACCCAGCACCGAGATTCCAGCTAACGACGATACGGTTATCTGAACTTCATTAAAAGTTTTCGTACTGACAAACCCTACATTGTAGTTATTTGTCGAAACTCCCAGTAACGTCAAGTCAATCAGGTTACCCGCGCTCTTCGACTCCTGCTGCACGCCATTGAGGTAGGTAGTGATCGTTACAGCCGAGAACAAATTGGCCGTGATCAGACCCGATACTTTCCGAATGGCATACCCGGCAAACGTACCAACTGGATACGTATCGACCGGGTCGATAACAGAAATAGATGCGCTGGTTAATGTCGAAGCTCCGTTGGTAATGGTAGCAAAGTCGGTGGTGCTGGCCGACACTACGTTCCAGGGATCGCGGACCGTTACAGCGGCTGCGGCAACACCGGTTACACCTGTGCGGGCGCTATTGATGACAACGGGAAAATCAGGGCTGTTCAGCAAATAGCTCGTGCCGCAGGCAATGGTTTTGGTACACGATTTCTGGAAGATGGCCCCATAGATATTTATCGAACCCAGGTCGGCACCCACCAGTTGAGTGAACGATATTTTCACTTCATCGTAAGGCACATTCGCTACAATACCTACAATCTGACGTGTACGACCCGTTAGCAGGTTGCTCGTTGCACCCACAATAAGGCCATTGCCCGAACTGGTTTGAACCACCGTACCATTGTTGAGCAGCGATACGGTAGCTGAACTTAACACACCAGCCGACAGCAGCGAAGCCGATTCAACATCAAAGCCCGCAAAACTATTAGCCGGATAGGTGTCAACAGGGTTAGCCACCGCAATAGACCCATTGGTAGCTATACCCGCTGCCAAAACGATAGATGCAAAGTTCGATGGATCGCTGTCGATAACGTTGTTCGAATTGTTGAGACTACAACCGGCACAAAGCAGACCGTCTACGCCCGAATTGGCTCCATCGACATATACCGGACTCGTTGGGTAGGTCAACGGTGTCAGCGTATTACTCGGGATTGTATTATCTGAACAGAGCAGGCTGGGGCCGCTACAGAATCGTTGTGCAACAAGGCCAAAAACATTGGTAGAGCCTAAACTAACACCTACTCCCTGCATAACCGTAAGCCGCGCTTCATCGAATGATTGTGTAGCTAAGAAACCAATTGTTTGCCGCCCCGAACCCGATATGATAGAACTGTTGGCCGAGAGCAGGCTGGCACCCGAAAAAGTCTGCACAGGGTTGGGGTTACCCGTTATATAAGTAGACACCGATATCCCATCAAGAAGCCCGATGTTAGCCAATAGCGATCTGGAAATATCGAACCCGATAAAGGTATTGGCCGGGTAGGTTACCAGCGCATTTTTTACGGCAATAGTCCCACTCGCAGCCAGACCAGCCGTCAGCACAATACTGGCCGAATTGGTTGGATCTCCGTCGATAACGTTATCAGCATTATTAACGCCACATAGGGCGCAAACGCCACCAACACCCGTAGCAGCCGTATTAATATAGACCGAGTTGGCCGGAGCAGTCAGTGAAGTGGGTGTATTACAAGCCAGCGTGGGCGATGTATTGCAGAACTTTTCCACCACTGCATAGTATACGCTGACAGAGCCAGCACCCAGGGCTGAGAACGTGATACGAATCCGGTCGAAGGGTTTGTTGGAGGCTGTGTAAAAGCCCACCCGCGAAACACCACTTAAGATACCTGTAGAAAGTAACGAGCCAGACGTTACGTTCTCCTGTTGGGTGTTGCCTAAATAAGTAGTAACAGCCACCGATCCGAAGGCCGACAACAGGGAGTTGTCGTTGACCGCAAACCCGGCAAAACTACCGCCCGGATATACGTTCGAGCCAGTAGCCGCATTGTCTTTCACTTCAAGCCAGGCCGAACCGGCTAACAGAAAACTATAGGTTGCGGCATTCGTGGTATTGTTGTCGATCACATTACCTTTGTTGGAAAACTCATCGCCCCCAAAAAGACCCTGACTGGACGTGACGGTAAGATTGCCGAAGGTAGGATTAACAACCGGCGAAAAAGTGTTACAGGCCGCGCTGCTTACCTGAGCGGAAAGCTGTGACGCAGAAGCGAGTAATAACCAGGGGATGATTAAAGCAAGACTCCTTGAAAAAAACTTACCTCGTAAGGAAGTAAACCTTCGTTTCATAAGCGATTGTTAGATATAGTGAATTGAAAAAATGTAGTTACGGTGGAAAATGCTATAAGAGTTTTTCAGGGGTAATCAGGTGGTTTTTTAAAGCGCATTTCTACACACAAACGTCCGTGTATATTGTTGATCTGAGAGACGCTTAGTACATGTGGTTCTTTTTCTATATGCTCAATTATTTTATCGAATTATCGAGGGTTATAAATCCTTTGCCGGGTTCTTAAAATGAAAAGAGCGTAGTTGATTTCTCCTGCAAAGTTCAGGGGAGATGAGCACTAAAAATATGGTCTCAGCGTCCGGCCTATCCAAACGGTCTTATTTTAGCATGAAATGGACTATTCAAATAGTAAATTGGCTTACTAATGCAACGAGTTAGTTTTGTTTTTTGCCATCATATGACTGTATACCATTCATAGTCAAGAACATAAGTACTACATTCGCTACTCAATAAGCGGTTCTCCTGCTTAACATTCCCTAATCATTAATCTTTGTTTAGCGCCCCATTTTTGTTGTATGAGTACGTTAGTACGCCAGGTGCTGATTGTTGAGGATGATGATGCGTCCCTTAACATCCTGACGCATTATCTGTCGCACTTACCATTTTTTGCTGAGCCCGTTTTTTGCCGTAATGTACCCGAAGCAATGGCCGCAGTAGCGAAGCAGGCATTTGATCTGATTCTATTAGACATGCATTTGCCCGGGCTATCGGGGATAGATTTCCTCAAAACCTTATCAGGGCGTTATCCGGTTGTGATTACTACATCTAACCCTGATTTCGCGGTGGAAAGCTACGACCTTAACGTTGCCGATTATCTGTTAAAACCATTTACGCTACAGCGATTTTTACGGGCTGTAGGTCGAGCAACCAGCGTGCATCTGTCGCCTAACGCCTTAGCCGAACCGACAGCGGTCTTCCTGAAAATTGGCCGAAAAGTACAACGGTTCGACTACGACACGATTGACTATGTCGAAGCCTATGGCATCTACTCAAAAGTATGGTCGAACGGATCGGTCATAGTCGTCAACGAAGCCATATCTGCGTTGGAATCCCTCCTACCCGCTCAGCAGTTTCTGCGGATACACAAGTCATACATTGTTAACCTCAACAAAATGACGAGTTATGACTTCCGGCATGTTTGGATAGGGTCTGAGAAGGTTCCGCTCGGTGGAGCCTCATACCGCACGCAATTTCAGTCGTACCTGAACTTACTTCGTCGCGATTCGGCATGAAACGCCAACCGACATCGACGCGTCTCGCCGGGCTATTAATTAGTGGGTGCCTGACGGCGTGCTTCAGCGTTTATGCCGAGCCAAACCCGCTTACCGACCAATTGATAAAATGCGCCGATTCGGTGCGTCAACTCCGTTTAACCAACCGAAATGCGTTAGCCCTTGCCTTAGCGAAACGTTGTCTGCCTGCCGTTGCTCCGGCCGGGGGCGAAAAAGGTATGGGGCTACTTTATTTCCAAATGGGCAAATGTGAGCGCGAACAGGGTCGCTTTATGGCAGGGATTGATGCCATGCGAAAAAGTGTATATTGGGCAGAACGGGGCCGTGATACGTTAACCATAATTAACGGTCGGTATGCTTTATCTCTGCTTTATGCCGACCAAGGTGACTATCTGCGGGCTATATCCCAATGTCATAATAATTTGCGCTGGTATAAACGGATAAAATGGAATACTCCGTGCTTTCTTGGTACCTATCAGATGCTTGTTACAGTTTACGAACGATTAAATAACCAGCCAGCCGTCGATCAATACCGGGCCGAACACCTGCGGCTTTCTCAGCAAATGGACGATCCAGAGAATCTTTTTCTGGCCTATAGCAACGAAGCCTCACGGTTAGAAGAGATGCATCAATATAGACAGGCGCTTGTTTATCAACAACGTACCATTAGTGTGATACGTCGCTTACCGAAAGACCTGATCCCTCATTATTTGGCTGACCAATTGGTCGAGCTGGCACAATTGCAACGGAAACTTGGCCAGCTCAAGCCTGCCTTAACCTCACTTAATGAAGCTTCTCATTGGTCACAACAGTACTGGACGCCTAGTATCCAGGTATTAATTGACGCAGAGAAATCGGCCGTGTGGCTGTCGATGGGACGCCTGTCAGAAGCGGCTCAGTCGGGGCAAAAAGCGTTAAACTATGCCAGGATTAGTAATCGGCCCGACATCATGTTGGAGGCACTACGCAATCTCCAGCAGGCTCAGGAGCGAACGGGGTCTTATCGGGCTGCGCTGCAAACGGCTAAGGCCGCTAACGACCTGGCCGATAGCTTGTCCACAGTAGCCAAGACCAAAGCCATTGCTGATGTCGAAACCCGATATGAAGTAGCCAGAAAAGAAGCGGCTATTCTGGCACTCCGTAAAGAAACGACAATACAGCGTCTTCAGGCCGATACCCGTCAGCGCGAACTTCGGATAGCCAATCAGCAACGGTTGTGGCTGGGTATTTCAACCGTGTTTTTTTTGAGTGGGGTTCTGGTAATTAGTTATCTATTTCGGCGGGCTAAATTTCTCCAGAAAGAAACAGAGCAGCAACGCCAGACGCTGGAAGAGCAGGCATTGGAATTGCACCAAGCCAATACCACGAAAGATCGCCTGTTTTCTATCGTGAGCCACGACCTCCGAAGCTCTGTTCATAACGTTCACCAGTCGCTGACCCAAATGCGACAAACCACTCCAGGTTTTATAAGAGAAAACGAGGCAGTCCGTCAGGTGGAACGGGGCATTCATCACTTAGACCATCAGCTAAACAATTTACTCTATTGGTCCTTAGCGCATCAGGACGGAATACAGGTCCATATGCGGAACGAATCGCTTAGTTTATTAGTAGCTGATGCGCTCGACAGTTTCCAGATTTCTATAGAATCTAAATCATTACATGTATTGAATGAAACGGGAACAGAATGGATTTATACAGATGAACGACTGACGATGTTAGTGTTACGGAATATTTTGCATAATGCCATAAAATTTACGCCATCGGGGGGACAAATAACTCTTCGCTCAAACCAAAATGCTCAAACAGTAGTAATGCGTATTTCCGACACTGGTCCGGGATTAGCCGCCACTCAACAACAACGGGATAGCGGGTTGACATCCGAAAGAGGCACTCAAGTAGGTTTACGAGTATCTCAGGAATTAATGCAGTGCTGTCAGGGCAGTCTACAACTTCATGAAGTACAACCACATGGCACTGAAGTGATGCTTACGTTTCAGGAACAATTCCCCGGGTGACATAACTCTATCTACAGTACCAAAGAGTCATCAGGATTTATCGGCCATCAGGCGAAGATACACTCCATTCGTCCAGCCGAATCCGTCCTGGTTGGGATATTCGCCCCCACCGGTAGTTAGGGCGGCATCGACCACGTTATATTTTTCCATCATTTTGCCCGTTGCCCGAAATACTTTATCGTTCAGGGCCAGCCAGCGGTCGCGTCCTTCATTGGCGGTTTCGGTGAAGCCGTAATTTAGTAAGCCCTGATAGACAATCCATTGCAACGGTGCCCAGCCGTTGGGCCAGTCCCACTGCTGCCCTGTTTGGTTCAGGGTGGTCACCCAGCCACCTGCCTGCAAAAAATCGGCTTTGAGCCGGTCATGAACACGGCTGGCCTGTTCGGGCGTCGCCAGTTTGAAGAACAGGGGAAACACGCCAGCCAGCGTTAATGCTTCGGTTTGGCGACCGGCAACGGCATCGTAATCATGAAAAAAGCCGGTTTGGTCGTTCCAGAATATCTGCTGAATGGCCTGCTCGCGGTTTTTACTCAGGCTATTGTAGTCTATACCATCCATCGACACCTCGTGCAGCGTTGTTTCGAGTCGGTGAAGCAGGCAGTTTAAATCAACGGGAATAATATCGGCGGTATGAATTAAGGCCATCGTTTGCTGATCGCGAAACCAACGACTACTGAAATCCCAGCCCGACTCACAGGCGGCCCGGATGTGGTTATACAATTCCTCCGGTATTACGCCAAGCGGCTTTGCCTCTTCGGTCAGTTCGATTTCCTGTCGGTAAGCTTCCGGGCGAGGGGTAGGCGTATCATCCCAATAGCGGTTTAAAATTCTATTGTTCGCTATTTTTACAACACGCTTCTTAACTGGCTGTATATCCATTAGTTCGTACTGTCCCTCCATCCAGAAATCGTATTCCCGCCGAAGTTGCGGCTGGTACTTCACCAATACTTCTTTTCCGGCAATCTCAGCCAGTAGATTGACCATCAGCGAAAAATACGGTGGCTGCGACCGGCTCAGGAAATACGTTCGGTTGCCGTTGGGGATGAAGCCGAATTGGTCAATCAGGTAGGCAAAGTTGTCGAGCATACCCCGCATTAATTCCACCTCGCCCGACTCTTTCAGCCCCAGCATAGTGAAGTAGCTATCCCAGTAGAAAATCTCGCGAAACCGCCCGCCTGGCACGACGTAGGGGTGCGGCAGCGGCACGCGGGAGCTACCAGCAACGGAGGTATCAGCCGAGCGGGTAAGCCGGGGCCATAGCCGGTTAATGTGCTCGGCTGTGCTGATGCTTGTATCGCTGACATAATCGCTGACTACTTTCTCCGGCAGAATAAAATAATTATGCACAAAAGTGCTCAGGTCGAAATCAGGCTTGGTTTTCTCTGATTCATATAAGGCAATCAGATCGGCCGTAGCGAGTTTGGGTACACAATCTACAAACGTTTTAGAATCGGTGAAAACGTGGCCCAACTGCACATCATGAAACAGTACACCAAAAAGTTGGTCGGGCGATTGAGGAAAAGCTTGCTTTGCCAAAATAGAATGAAGTCAGTTTAGATAGGGTAACGAAAATAAAGCGGGTTTGTCACGAGGAAACTGCGGGGCAGAGCGAAAATGCGAAATACACAATTAAGCCTTATAAAAATAACAAATAGAAAGCCGTATGTTTATCTGCCTAAATCTATGACTCCTTTATTTACATGACCCACTGGCGCATTAAACTTTCGCTGCTCCTCAACTATTTCGTCTTCGCCATCCTGCTCAACAGTGTCGGAACGGTGATTTTACAGGTTCAAAACAACTACGACGTATCGGAATCATCGGCCAGCGTATTAGAGGCTTTCAAGGATTTAACGATTGCAATTGTCTCCTTTTTAGTGGCTTCTTACATCACCCGCATTGGCTACAAACGAGCCATGCTGGTTGCTCTGGGCTTGGTCATTCTGGCCTGTTTGCTGATGCCGCAGGTTCCGGCTTTCTGGACAACAAAATTACTGTTTGCCGCTACTGGGGCAGGCTTCGCGCTCATTAAAGTTTCCATATTTGCCACAATTGGCTTAATCACCAACGACTCGAACGAGCATGCCAGCTTCATGAATTTTCTGGAATCGTTTTTCATGATTGGCGTGCTGTCGGGCTACTTTTTGTTCAGTGCCTTTGTGGACGATGCTAACCCACAATCGACACGCTGGCTAACGGTTTATTACATTCTGGCCGGGATTTCCCTGGCAGCATTTCTGCTCTTACTCACTACGCCCATTGACGAATCGAGCGTGGAGCACGAAGCCGCCAAGAGTTTGGCTGATGATTTAGGCGATATGCTTCGCTTAGCCATTACACCCATTGTGCTGGTATTTATCGTAACGGCGTTTGTGTATGTACTGATGGAGCAGGGCATTATGAGTTGGTTGCCCACCTTTAACAGCAAAATCCTGAAACTGCCTACCTCGCTCAGCATCGAAATGGCGAGTATCCTGGCGGCTTCGACAGCGGCAGGGCGGTTTCTGGCCGGGGTAATGCTGGGCCGTATATCCTGGTATTGGCTGCTCATGATTTGCTTGGTTGTAGCGGCCGGACTGGTATTGCTGGCCTTGCCATTGGCCGCGTCTGTAGATGGCCGGGCCGTAACAGGCTGGGGTAATGCACCGATAGCCGCGTTTATTTTTCCGCTTATTGGGCTGTTCATCGCGCCTATCTACCCCGCTATTAATTCAGCCATCCTGAGCAGTTTACCCCTGCGTCAACACGGCCCAATGGCGGGTTTAATTGTTATCTTCTCTGCCCTCGGCGGCACGACCGGCTCCATCATCACGGGCCATGTTTTTGAAGCTTATGGCGGACAAACGGCATTTTACTTCTCCTTGATTCCCATTGGTTTATTACTATTATTCATCACCATTTTCCGTCGAATGCAGGCCAAAACCGGTATCAAAGTGAAGCAGGTATCGGGCATGGGAGGACACTGAGATGATGTATGATATTGGGTCCGACACACTACATCTTACGTCCTATGTGATACATCACTACAGCGTATGAAACAGGTCTCGAATTTCTTTGACCAATGCCCGGAAAGCGGGTTTATCAATAATGTCAGGCTGGTTATACAGGCCTATGTCGATTAGGTCGTAGCTGTGTTTTATGCGGGCTCCAGGAATAACCTGGTCGTTTGCGTCACGGTCGCGGCCCATTAGCCAGAGCGTGTCGGCAACGGCGGCTGTAGCGTCGATGTCATGCGAGATGACAATGACGGTGTTGACTTCGTTCAGGTGGGCAATCTCGCAAATCAGTTCCGACACCTCGTCAATCATGTTGACGTCTAAGCCACTAAACGGTTCATCGAGCAGCAGAAAGTGTTCGGACGAAAGCAGTTGCTGAGCAATGGCAATGCGTTGCCGCTGCCCGCCCGATAATTGAATGGGATAGAGGTTCTGCTTATCGGTGAGTTTAAAGCGTTCGAGCAGATAGGCCATCCGTTCCTTCGCTTCGGCTTCGGTCTTATACAGTTTTCGAGCTGCCACCATCAGGTTACTGGCTACGGTACGATGGCCGAAAAGCGGGTAATTCTGCTGCACGACGCCCACCATGCCAACGCCCACCGGTTTCAGGGGAGTACCCAGCAACACCTGCCCCGTGGTTGGCTCCAGCAAGCCCGCCAGTATTTCGAAAAACTTGGTTTTCCCAACGCCCGACGGCCCCAGGAAGCCCACAATCTGGCCAGTAGTTTGTCCGGGCTGGGTAACATCTTTAATTTCGACGTCAAGGTCTTTCAGAATCGGATTGCCGCCCAGCGTCAGACTGATGTTTTCGGCTTTTAGAATGACGTTGGATCGTTGGTATGCAGCCATTGAGAATTGTCGTATCAGATGATGAACCGGGGGTTTACCGCTTGTCTAACGATAAACTGGCATAGGGGCAGAACAGATTTCGCAGGAAACCAATCAGTTGGTCTAACCCAATGCCTACCAGCAGGATCACAAGCTGAATGGCGAACACGGCATCCAAGTGAAAATGCTTGTTCTGATTGAGCAGCATGGTGCCAATGCCACCTTCGGACCTTGAAATTCCCTCCACCAGTGTCAGCATCATCCAGGAGATAGCGAAGTTTTGACGAATTACCTCAAACACTACGTCTAACCGTCCCAGAATGATGACCTCCCACACGACCTGCCACTCAGGCATCCGTAAGGTGCGAGCATGATTCAGTTCGTTGCGACTGACCGACTGCACCACAGCAACCATATTAGTGACGAAAAAGACCGTAATCCCGAATACCAACAGATACACTTTCAACCCATGCCCTGAGTGGGTAATGAGCGTAAACACGAACGACAGCCCCACCAGGGTCAGAAACCGGAATTTGGAAACCAGAAAGGCAAAAGGCCGGAAAAACGGGATAACAGTAGCGTAAGCGATGGTTAGAGAGATAACAATAGCAATCAGCATCGACTCAATGCTCAACATCATGCTCGTCCAGAGTTCATCCAGCAGCCCCTCCGACGACACAAGCCGACCCAGTGCTGACATAATCTCAACGGGCGTGGGTAGCAGGGGCGAATTCGACAGAAACCACAACAGCAGGGCCACCAGCACCTGTACCGCTACCATGAGCAGAAACGTGGGCCGATGAACCCGACCGTTGGGTTTCAATAATTCAGCGTATTTGTTCATGAAGCAGCCGTTACTTACCCATCACAATCGTAACGCGCCGGTTTTGGGCACGACCTGCTGGTGTTGCGTTCGACACGACAGGATTCATCTGCCCGTGGGCGATGATACTGATACGACCAGTCGGGAAATTACTCGGCGATTTCTTTTCTAACCATTGCTTCACGGCAAAGGCACGGTCCTCGGAAAGCTGCATGTTACTGTTAGGGTTACCAACGTTATCGGTATGACCGTGAACTTCAACCCGTAAGTTAGAGGCTACCACAAGGTCGTTGAACAGGGCTTCCATTTCGCGCTGGGCCTGGGGCGTCAGGCGGTTATTACCCGACTCGAACGCGATATTCCAAGATTTTTCGGCCACTTTCTGGCGGATGGCATCGTCGTTATTGAACGTCAGTTTATCGGCCGCAGCCTGGTTGGTTGTTTTGGCGGCTACAGCCTTTAGGTAGCTCAAATCAATCACATCATCGGCGGGCGGGTACGTGGGCATTAGTTTCGGATAAAGTTTCTTAGCAACATCGCCGAAAACGGTGTACACAATTTTGAAGACGTTGGTACTCCCCTGCCCTAAGCCAAACAGCTCGAGGTTGTCGCCTAAGTTATGCACCCGCGACCCGCCCAGTTCAACCACCTGCCCCTGCTTATCGGCCTGCGACACGCCATTATAGTACTTAACCCAGTAGGGACCGCTCTCTTCGTTGTATACCTTCGCCGAAATATCACCCGCTTTGTTGAGCGCAGCCGAGTAGCTTTTTACTTGGTCGCCACCAGCCGCAATACTGCTGATAAGATTTTCGACGGTCGGGCGATTGGCTTCCATCCATTTTTTAATGCCAATCATGACGCAGGGCATCTGCGAGCGGTATTCCTTGGTCGATACAATCGATACCAGACCGCCTTTCTTTTCGGCCACCATCACGTCGCCGGGCGTCCAGGTAGCTACGGCGTTGACGGGTACACGATGGGTTTCGCCAGTTGGCTTACCGTTGATAACTACCGCCCGGTCTTCGGCATAGCCGGAAATGTATTTCTGCGAGGCATCGATGTACGAATCGGCTGCCACGAATTTCATCGCATCGGGGTCGTAAGTTTTCTCATCGGGGTTCACTTTGATGTTGTTGTCGCCACACCACTTCACCACAATATTCCAGTCACCATCGCGGAGGTAAGCCGCACATAAGCCCCCTTTAGCCGTTTGCGGATTGTCGCGCCAGGCAGCGGGGCCCATCAGTTTATCCTCCCCCAGCGACTTACCGCAGGTGTAGACAATCTGCGCCTTGTATTCGGGACCTAATTTCTCCAGTTCCGGGTTCACACCAGCCAAAAAAGCCGGAGCGCCATCGCCCATAATCGACACGAAGTGTGCGCCTTCGGTAGTGGCCGGATTGGATTTGTATTCCGACGCAAATTTAATGAGCGATGCTTGCATCTGCGGCACGTCGTCCTGGCGGGTCAGGTGCAGGTTAAGGCCATTTTTTGCCATAATTGACCCAGCGGTGGTTTGTGCTCCCCCGTTGGCAAACAGCAGACCCATTTGAGCGTTCCATGCCCAGAGCAGCCAGCGCACTTCAGACTTGTCGGTATTCGCTAACTGGTCAGACGGCATGGCTATCTGCGTCACCGTTGTTGCGGCATTTTGCGGGGCATCGGGCAGGTCGATACGGCTAACTGTCTGCGATTCGGTTAGCTGTTTTTTCATTACATACCCGCTATCTAAAATAAGCCACTTAAGACCCCATAAACCGGCAAGAATAGCGATGGTTAACAGGATTCGACCCGGTACTGTCAATCGGTTCATCGATTATAGATGTTAAAATATGAAGAGGTTAAGAACTTATTAACGTAGCAAAAGTAAAGGTTTTATGTATAAAATGGGTAATAAACTCATATGAGTGGTTGCCCGATTAGGGAACTGGTTGCAGTTTGTTACCAACGGCTAAGCATTTATTGGCCATCCATACTATTGAGTGATCGGTACCGGTCAACTTCACTTCCCAAACCCTGGCCCCATCAGCAATTGCCCTGGTCGCTGGCCGGTATGCTGGCCGTTTTCAACGACGGGCGTGCCGTTGACAATGACCCACGAAATACCAGTCGTGTAGGCGTGGGGCTGCTCATAGGTAGCACGGTCGGTAACGATTTTTTCATCGAACAGCACAATGTCTGCGGCATAGCCTGGGCGGAGTAATCCCCGGTCGGTTAGGCGGAAACGCTGGGCAGGCAGCGAGGTCATCCGTCGGATGGCTTCTTCGAGTGGGATAACGTGCCGTTCGCGCACGTAGCGACCCAGCACGCGGGCGTTGGTGCCATACGCACGCGGGTGTGGCATAACCGAGCCCAACTTAGCTACCCCCGCATCGGAAGCAATCATCGTGTTCGGGTACTTCAAGATGGTCTCTACATCCGTTTCCGACATGGTATGATACACCATCTGGATCCGCTTTAGGTTGGCTTTCTCCATCAAATCCATGACCAGATCGGCTTCCGTTCCGGCCGTATTTTTGCGACCTAACGTTTGGTTGATGGCACTGATACTCATGCCATTGAAGGTCGTATCGGGTTTGTAGCTGGACACCACAGCGTATTCGTAATTTTTACGCTGGTTCTTTTTCAGGCTCTCCAGCATTTCGGTTCGGATTTTGGCTCGGGTCGCCGGGTCGCGAAAGCGAACCAGCACGGCCGAATCACCATCCGCTAATGCCCAGGTAGGCAAAATACTTTCTAAGGATGTGCTCGATGCCGTGTACGGATATTGGTCAACTGTAACGTCTAAGCCCTCGCGCCGGGCCGCTTCAACCAGTTCAACCGTTTCAGTGCTTTTGCCCCAGAGCGGTTTGCTGGCTACTTTAAAATGCGAAATTTCGACCGGAATCCTGGCTTCGCGGCTAATCTGAATGGCTTCCTCAATGGCCTGTTTCACATTCTGGCCCTCATTCCGAATGTGGGAGGCATATAGCCCGCCATACTGCGCGGCTACTTTAGCTAAATTGACGACTTCGGGCGTGTGGGCATAAGTGCCGGGCGTATAAATCAGGCCGGTCGACAGGCCAACGGCTCCGTCTTTCATGGCCTGTTCAACCAACCGCTCCATTTCGGTCTGTTCGCGGGCGGTTGGGTCGCGGAAAGCCATTTTCATGACCTTCATCCGCACCGAATTGTGGCCGATTAATGACCCCACATTCAGCGAAACGCCCTGCATTCGCAACGTATCGAAATACGTTTTAAGATTCGCGCTCGACCCGCCACAATTACCCGTTATGACGGTCGTTACGCCATCGTGGATAAAGTTGGGCGCTCCCGGCTGTGCTTCCAGACTACCTTCCACATGAGCGTGAACATCAATAAATCCTGGCGACACAATCAGTCCGGTAGCATCAATCATTCGTCTGGCATCGGCAGTTGGTATCGCCCCTACCCGAACAATACGCCCGTTCTGAACAGCCACATCCGCATACACCCACGGATTGCCCGTTCCATCGACCACACGGCCATTTTTGATAACTAAGTCGTAAGGCTGGGCACAAGCGAAACAGGTTGTTAGAAGACAAAAAATTAGAGAGAGGAAACTGTGTTTCATCAGGGTAGCGAGGAAGTTAAAAGAAGTAAGCACTATCAATATGGCTGTTTCAGGTCTAAAATCAAATCAGCTTATCTATTTTTGGGCACCTACCCCGTAATTAACTTTAAATAACGTCCGACGACGAACGTAACGATTTAACAGAACTCAGGGTGATTTTGACGAAATACCCCACTGAGCTTGAACAGCAAATTTTAAACGATGACCCGTATGCCGATAATGACAGATTTAATTTCCTAATTTTAAAAGCACGACGTTATCAACAAACGTTAACCGAAATCGACCGACGATTAAAAAACGATGACTGATTATGACAGAGCCACAACAGACAATCAACTTACTGCTGGAGCTTAAGGCACAAGCTCAGACAGAGCAGGAAAAGTCAAAAGCGCATATTGAGTTGCTTCGTTATCATTATTTTCTATCAGCAGACGACCAGGCCAGCGTTGCTGATGTAATGAAGCCTACTTTAGACGAGCTTGACAAAATTCAACTTCCACCCGACCCACTCCTGCAACGCGCCGAAGCACTGCTCAACCGTATTCAGTCGCGAGTGCCTCAGTTATAAAAGGGTTTCATATAGTTTGGCTACATCCTTTTTATGAAACGACTGCTCTTCCTCCTGTTTTTATTGGGTTGGTCGCTGCCCCTTCTGGCCCAGCCTGCCAAGCCCATCTTCCCAACTCCGCTAAGCCCACGTCTGGCTAATTACCAGATTGACGTGACGCTTGACCCTGTCACGAAAAAACTGAATGGTCGCGAAACCCTTACCTGGCGAAACTCCTCTGCCGACGTGGTTCGGGAGTTGCAGTTTCACCTGTATCTGAACGCGTTCCGCAATGACAAATCTACCTTCATGCGCGAATCGGGCGGGCAACTGCGGGGCGACCAGATTGACCTGAATACTAACGATAATCCGTATGGCTGGATTGACGTTGTTTCTATGAAAATACGGGGGGGACGGTCCGACGTATCGGAAGCGTTGGCTTACCAGTTTTTTCAACCCGACGACCGGAACCGCGACGACCACACCGTTGTCCGCGTACCCCTCAGCAAACCCGTCGCACCGGGCGAGACGATTGTGTTAGACATTGCGTTTAAGGCCAAATTGCCCAAGATTTTCGCCCGAACGGGTTTCAGCCGCGACTTCTTTCTGGTAGGGCAATGGTTCCCGAAAATCGGCGTCTATGAACCTGCTGGAACCCGATATGCAAAGCAGGGCCAATGGAATTGCCACCAGTTTCATGCCCATTCAGAGTTTTATGCCGACTATGGTGTGTATGACGTAAATATCACCACACCGAAAGATTACTGGGTGAGCGCAACAGGCCTTTTTCAGTCGGAGAAAGTAGATAAAAACGGTACCAAAACGATTCTGTATCATGCCGAAGACGTCGTTGATTTTGCCTGGACAGCTTCGCCCCATTTTCAGGTTATTACCGACAAATGGAAAAGACCATCGGGAGGCACCGTAAGTCTTGAACTGGTGATGCAGCCTGAACACGTCCATCAGGCCCAGCGCCATCTCGATGCAGCTAAAGCCGCTCTGGCTTACTTCGACAAGCACCTCGGTAAATACCCATTTCCAAACCTGACCATTGTTGATCCGCCCCTGCACGCCAGTGGCTCGTTTGGCATGGAGTATCCCACGTTTATCACCGCCGGAACGGCCTGGTTTTTGCCCGGTGGTGTCCGTTTCCCGGAGATCGTGACGGTGCATGAGTTTGGGCATCAGTACTTTATGCAATTACTGGCCACCAACGAATTTGAAGAAGCCTGGATGGATGAAGGATTCAATCAATATTACGAAGGCCGGATCATGGACGCAACGTATGGCCCGCGCTCGGCGCAGTTCGACTTGCTTGGCTTCCGGGAAGGCGATCTGGAAAGTTCACGGAGTGACTATGTGCATCAGGATAACCCGGCCATTGGCTCATCATTCGGTAACACCTGGCAACTCCCCGACGGGCAGTATGGCGTGCTTACCTACATGAAAACGGCCACCTGGCTCCGAACGCTGGAAGGCCTGGTAGGCCGGCCTGTGATGGATGAAATCATGCAGACTTATTTCATTCGCTGGAAGTTCAAACATCCTGATGGTCAGAATTTTATTGACATTGTCAACGAGATTGTCCCGAAGCGACTTGGCGCAAAATACGGCCCTGATATGAACTGGTTTTTCGCGCAGGCGCTCTACGGCGATAATGTGTTTGATTATGAACTGCTATCGATCAAAAACAAAAAAGCCCAGTCTGTCATAACCGTTCAGCGTAACGGCGACGGTAAAGTACCGGTGGATGTGCTGGTACATTTTGAGAACGGCAAGGAACTGATGCTGTTTTGGGACGGAAAAGGTCGACAACGGCAGTTTAGTCTGTCCGAAAACGCCAAAGTCCTTTGGGCAAAAGTGGACCCGAAGCAGAAAATTTACATGGACACCAACCTGAATAACAACAGTCTAACGCTGAAACCTTCGTCGGCTCCGGCGGCTAAGTTTGCCGTTAAATTCTTGTTCTGGATCGAAAACTGGATGCAGTGGCTGGCCTGGCTGGCGTAGGGGTTGGGTAAATTTTTTGTATATTTCGGTAAATAACTGAATAAGAAGATGAGCATTCAGGAAGTAAAAAGCAAAATTCATCACTTAGTAGATGAAGAACAGGACGAATTAATCTTGGCCGAGATAAGCAGGATGTTATCGGGCGAGACCCGGCGCGATATACTGGATGACTTAACCGACGAGCAACTGGCCGGGTTGGAAAAAGCCCGCGAAGAAGTTCGGGAGGGTAAGGGAATGCCATTGGCAGATTTTAAACGTAAAATGGAGAGTAAGTGGCCACAGTTAAAACCATTGTAATGCCATCAGCCGATGCTGATGTGAATAATATAGCTGATTTTCTTGAGGAAAACTGGTCTCCAGAAATAGCCATTCGTTTTTTGAATGCCTTCTACAAAAGCCTTGATGTGCTTGAATCCGCACCGGAAATTGGGCTTTCATCGCTTAAAATGGCGGGCGTAAGACGATAAATGATCGATAAATACAACGCACTTTATTACGAGACGGTAGGCGATGTTCTTTATGTATTGCGTATTATCGATATGCGGAGTAACCCAGATTCGAACCCCTATTAGGTAATGACCTTCCCCGAACTAACCGATCTCCTTAACACCCAATTTGGCTCCAGCCTGCAAGCCAATACACAAAATCTGCAACCGTATCTTACCGTTCCGGCCGATCAGTTAGTTGAGGCTTGCCAGTTTTTGCGCGACGACGAGCGGCTTTTCTTCGACCTGCTGGCCTGCGTAACAGGCATTGATAATGGACCAGAAGCGAATACGATGGAGGTCATTTACAATCTTACGTCGATTCCATACAGACACGATCTGATGCTGAAAGTCATCATACCGCGCAATACCGCTATTGGTAAACTCCCTTCCGTACCCAGCCTTGCTCACCTCTGGCGCACCGCCGACTGGCACGAGCGTGAAGCCTTCGACCTTGTAGGCATTCAGTTCGATAATCACCCCGACCTACGCCGGATTCTGCTGCCTACCGATTGGGTCGGTCATCCGCTCCGTACCGATTATGAGGAAGAGCAGCAGTATCATGGCATAAAAACGAAGTAAGCCGACCGCATTTTAGGTAAAGTATTGACTGTTTATGGTTTTGTAGTACCGAAGCTCCAGCTTCGGGTATAGCATCGGAGAATTATCGCCGGATGCCCGAAGCTGGAGCTTCGGTACTACAGGAAAAGCTTTATCTGTTTGTACCAATGCAATGAAAAATCTTTATCAGCCTTTCTTTTACCTGTTACTCTGTCTCTATTGTTTATCGCCCGTTTCAGCGGCTGCCCAAACCGACTCGGTTGTGGTGACGGGTCGAATCCAGCACTTGTCGGCCCGGCTGTATCGGGAGTCGCCGACGGTATTTATCAGCCGTAATAACATCTTGCAAGCCAGCCGTGAACTGGTGCGTCCGGCTCCACTGAACATAGATGGCACGTTTCGGGTATCGTTGCCGCTTATTTACCCGCAGGAAGAAATGTACTTCAGTTATGGACGTATTTCGACTCCATTTCTGGCAGCTCCCGGCACGCTGACGATTGACCTGAACGCCGACTCGCTCTTTACGGCATCCATTCCCTTTCGTTTCGGGGGCGTAAACGCGCAGGTAAACAGTCAGTTTGCTCGTTACAAAGCATTTGAAGCTACCTTTCCTGAAAAACCTGATGGAAAGAAATTGACAACTATGGTTAACGACCTGGGTAATAATCGGGCGTTCGAGGTACTATCTGCCGCTTATCGGACTGCGTTCGAGAAATTTACGACCAGAGAAAAGGTATTTCCGTTAGTGGCTCGCTGGGTCATGGCCAGCAATCGGTATAATGCGGCTGCTTTTCTGTACGACAAGGCTACCTACGAGGGGCAAAAGCTGGCTGTTCTATTAAACGATTCTCTTCGGCCTGCAAATGACCTAATCCTGACGGCGGCCCGGGCATCGGCCATGAATCGCTTTGCCAATTATGTTACGCAACGAATTACGACCGATGCTGGTAGCGGAAGCAATGGCCTTACCGTGCGAGCCTTGTCTTTATTGCTTGAACGATACGGCAAAAACCTAACCGCCGACGAACGCTTGCGCCTGAGTGAGTATGCCACAAAAAACTCGGCCCGCCAATCGGACTTACGCTTTTTCGATGGGTTAGTCAAACGTAGCCCCGACACGCTGCAACGTCTGGTAAACTACGAAACGTTGATTCAGCGCAGTCGTCAGCAATTCGACAGTTCAGCCGTCAACTACTTAGCCGCTTATTGGTTAGCCAATTCGTTATCCAGTATCACACTCGATTTTGCGCGGTTGCTCTACGACTACGCCCGGCCGCAGGTGAAAGACCCGCAGTTGGGGCAATCGCTTGATGAGTTGTATCGGCTTGAAGTGAAGGACAGTACCCGTATTCGGGCGGCTATGCAAACGCTGCGTAAGGCGGGCGCACGAACCCACAATCTGGAAATTTCGTCCGGTGTGTTTATTACCCTCAATGATTTGGGCAACGGGTCTTCGCTGCTTGATCAGATCATTAATTCAAATCGGGGGAAAGTAATTTATTTACTGCTGACATCACCATCCGACGAAGCCGGGCGACAGGCGGCACTCGATGCCCAGCGTCTGCGAAACGCCTACAGTTCGCGCGACGTTGCCCTGATTTATTTACCTATGTCTGGCACTGATAAATCGCTCTGGCCCGAACTGGCTACCCGCTACAATCTCGTTGGCGACCATTTATTATTGACGGATTCCCAACTCATGGATGCTGTTGAGCGTTTACGCCCTGACGACGAACTGTCGGCAACAGTGATTAACCGAACCGGCAAGATCATCAAACGAAATGCGCCCTTACCAGGCGCATTCGAGGAAACGAAGAAATTGATTGATAAGAATCTATAATCCATACTGATCCAGCAAATAGACCAAAGCAGCCATCGACGCTGCGCCCAGTTCAAGTTCGCGCTGGCTGACTGCTTCAAATTTATCGACAGGTGTGTGGTGGTAGTCGAAGTAGCGTTGTGAATCGGGTTTAAAGCCAAATAGCACCGTACCCAACTGAGCTAAAGGTCCAATGTCAGCCCCGCCCCCACCGGGGCCAATTTCGAGTAGGCCATAGGGGGCCAGCAGGGGTTTCCAGGGCATTACTTTAGCACGTTGCTCGGGCGTTCCAACAATGCCAAAACCGCGTGGCGTGAAGCCGCCATTGTCGGATTCAATAGCCGCAATGTGTTTCTCATTATTTTTCTTGGCCTGATCTGCGTATTGAATACCCCCGCGCAGTCCATTCTCTTCGTTCATGAACATCACCGCCCGAATGGTACGTTTAGGCTTAATGCCCAGGCTTTTCATAATTCGCAGCACTTCAATAGACTGCACGCAACCGGCCCCGTCGTCGTGAGCGCCTTCAGCCAAATCCCATGAGTCTAAATGCCCGCCGACGACAATAATTTCGTCTGGTTTTTCGCTGCCTTTAATCTCTCCGACCACATTGTACGACTTTGCGTCGGGCAAGGTCTCGCAGTTTTGTTTGAAATAGAACGTCAGATTCGAGTTTTCAGCCAGTGTTTTACTCAGCAAATCGGCTCCGTTGGTACTGATGGCTGCTGTGGGAATCAGCGGGACGCCCGTGGCATAACGCATGCCACCTACGTGCGGGTTATCATCGTGGACGTTCGTCATGGAGCGAACAATGGCCCCAACGGCCCCGAGTTTGGCCGCTTCTGTAGCTCCGTTGGCGCGTTGCTCTACCGCTCCACTATAGGCTTCAAAGGTGTTGATTTTGGTGGGGTCCATTGGGCGGTTGTAAAATACAATCTTCCCTTTCACTTTGTCGGCTCCCAACGCGCGAAGTTCAGGAAAGCTCTTCACCTCAATAACGCCCGCTTCGATGCCTTTGGGTGGTGTTGCGACTGAGCCACCAAGAGCGGCAATAGGCACAGCAGTTTTCTGTTTACCATTCTGGATATATGCCACTTCTTTGGCTCCACGCACCCAGTGGGGCACCATCACATCCTGCAAAAACACCCGGTCGAAACCCTGCTGTTCCATCACCTGTTTGGTCCAGTCAACAGCCTTCTGCGCCCCGTCTGACCCACTCAACCGGGGGCCAACCTGCTTGGTCAGATAACGGAGCCATTCGTAGGATTTCCCGTTGGCGAGGGCTTCGTTGTAAATTTTTCGGATTGTGACGGAGTCTGCGTTTTGGGCGTATCCATAGCCTACAGTCAGACTCAGAAGAAGTGTAATCGTTTTTTTCATGATTGAGGTTGTATCCATTAAAAAGGCAAGATACAGAAAAGCCCGGCCACCTCACAGCAGCCGGGCTTGTGTTCTTCATTCTAAAAAACTCTACATATTAATCGCCCGATTGTCTGTAGCGGCTAAACAGGCTTCTTTGAAGGCTTCGGTGTAGGTCGGGTGGGCGTGCGACATCCGCGAAACGTCTTCCGCCGAAGCCCGGAACTCCATCGCTACAACGGCTTCGGCAATCATATCGGCAGCACGCGCACCGATGATATGAACACCCAGAATCTCGTCGGTTTCTTTATGCGCCAGCACTTTCACCAATCCATCCACATCCATACTCGCCCGCGCCCGGCCCAATGCTTTGAATGGAAATGAACCTACTTTATACGGAATACCTTCCTGCTTCACTTCCTCTTCGGTATAACCCACGGAGGCTACTTCGGGCCAGGTATAGACTACGCCCGGAATCAGTCGGTAATGAATATGCGGCTTCTGACCAACAATAGTTTCGGCAATGAATGTACCCTCTTCTTCGGCTTTGTGTGCCAGCATGGCCCCGCGAATCACGTCGCCGAGGGCGTAGATGTGCGGTACGCTCGTGCGGAGGTGATTGTCCACCTCAATCTTGCCTTTTGCGTCGGTTTTCAGACCGGCGGCTTCGAGGTTTAGCCCATCCGTATACGGCCGACGACCGACGGATACCAAGCAATAGTCGCCCGTAAGGGTAGTCTGTTCGCCTTTGGGCGTATCCATGCTGACGATTACTTCATCGCCCTTGTTCTCGACATTGGTAACTTTATGGCTAAAATAGAAATCGGCACCGAGTTTTTTGATGGCTTTCTGAAGTTCTTTGCCCATCGTTTTGTCCATCGTCGGAATCATCGAATCGAAAAACTCTACGAACGACACTTTTGCCCCAAGCCGGGCGTAAACTGAACCCAACTCAGCGCCAATCACGCCCGCACCAATCACGATGAGATGTTTTGGAATTTCCGTCAGCGTGAGTGCTTCGGTTGAGGTAATTACGCGCTTTTTATCAATCGGCATCGACGGAAACGACGAGGGTTTCGATCCCGTAGCAATCACGATGTTCTTGCCTTTGATGGTTTGCTCTGAACCATCGTCTTTGGTGATTTTAATCGTGTGCGGATCAACGAACGAGCCAACGCCGTGCAGTTCGTCAATCTTATTTTTCTTCATCAGGAATGTGATTCCCTTGGTGGTCTGGTCCACAACGCTGGCCTTCCGGGTAATCATCTGGGCCAGATCGACCTGTAGGTGGTCCAGTTCGATGCCATGTTCCGCGAAGGTGTGGGCGGCATTGTAATAATGCTCCGACGAATCAAGGAGGGCCTTCGACGGAATGCAGCCAACGTTTAGGCAAGTACCGCCTAAGGCTGGATATTTTTCAATAATGGCTGTTTTCAGTCCGAGTTGAGCGCAACGGATGGCTCCGGTATAGCCGCCCGGCCCCGAACCAATGAAAATCACATTGTATTCCATAGAATTTGATAAAAAAACAACTGGGAAGAAAGATACAAGATATAAGAAGAAAGACAGTAGAGCGATAGAATATCTTTCCTCTTACGTCTAACATCTTTTGTCAAAACAAAATGCAAATTTGGTTCAGAAATTGATTACCCAAACCGATTTGCAAAAATTCGTGTTGGTGATTGTATAAGACCCTACTGATTCGGGGTCGTTTTGGTTTGATTTATGCGCTTCGTTTTTTCTGCACTTCTCTTATTCTCGCTGACAATCAGCAGTTGCACCGACCCCACCCAGCAAAACCAACCCGCCGTTTATTACGATGTATTGGGCTTTGTAAAGCGCCAGATTGCTGATCTTTCGTCTCAAAAACCGTTGGTAAATAAAGCCGTTTCCATTAACGAAACCCGCAGTCAGCAGGCCACCCGCGATATCAACTGGACCCGTGAACTGGAATTGTTTACGCAGGCCGACATTAACAAACCAGCGCTCCGCAACAGCTACCAGATCGCCCGGCCCGATTCGCAGACGTATCAGTACACACTAAAAAATTCGGAAGAGCGGCTAACAGTCCGCTCGCTTACGGTGCGGCTGGATGCTGTGACCCACCAGCCCCGCCAGATTGAAGCCACGCTGCAAACCAATAATCCACTCTATTCCTCCGAGCGGAACCTCCTGCTCGAAAGTGGCCCAGTCGGTAAACAATGGCGGGTACAACACTACAAACTGTCGGGCTTTCAGAAACTACCGTATTTCGATAAAAACGAGTTTCTGGTGGAAGGGCAGGTGAAATGATGATACCAGAAGAAAGAGAAAAGACATCAGAAGAAAGACACAAACTGCTTCAACCTAAGTCTTTCTTCTAATGTCTTTTCTCTTTCTTCTATCAAGAAAATCGCAATCGTTCAACCGTCGTCTGAATGCCCACCGTTTGCTCCTGGCGACTAATTACGACCGGTGCGGTTGCCCGGACTTCGCAGTTCATGATGGGACAGCGTTCGCAGGTCTCGCCCACCAGCGTATCGGGAATGGCAGGATCATCGAGAAAACGAAATACGCTCCGAACCTGGTCCGTTAGCGGAAAGCCAATGTTGATACTGCTGTTGTCGGGCGTGGGTGGCGAGGATTTGGCTATCGAAAACACGAAATATGCATTCCCGTTGGCCGCAAAGGTGATGCGCTGCGCCCGACAAATGGGCTGCCCCTCCCACTCACCTGCCTGCTGCCGCTGCCGCAACTCGTTCAGAATCGTTATTGACACTTGCCTCCTGCAATAATGTTCATCGCGGGCAATGCCGTGTGGCGTATGCAGTCGGCTCAGGTGCAATTCTTTACTGATTTGAAATCGCATGTGGTCAGGGCGCTGGTTGTCAGGTCGTTGATTGATCCGCAAAAAGAATAAATCTTTGAGACCAAACTGGCTGGTAAGCAGATTGGTCATACGGAGCAGAAACATTTCGGGCGTTACAGCCAACGGCTCCATCAGTTGTAACAGCCGCTCATTTTGCCAGTTGGGCTGGGCGATTAAGGCCGTTAGATTCTCTATTAATTGTTGGCGCGGAATCAGCACGGCCCGCGCAAAATAGGAAGCCCGAAAATTGTTCAGCACTTCATCAAACGACCGCGCTTCAAGCATCGACGACTCCAGCGGGCGAACGCTAATCTTCAGCCGATGGTAGCCAATTTCACGGGCCAGCGTAAACGCGCGTTGCTCATTCGATAGGCGGCTGTTTATCAGTAAACTATTCTTCTCCGGTAAATAAACCGACCGAAGCGTAGCCAGATTGGGTTGCTTGGTAGCGTCATACCACTCAATCAAACAGCCATACTCGCCGGTTAGTATGGTTGACAGCCAGTCGGTACAATCGGCATGGTTTTCGGGTAGTGGATGACTTTCCAGAAACGCGTCGGCTTCGAGTTCGAGGTCTTCAAAATAGTTATCGTGCATGGCCTGATAGGTCCTCAACACCGAAAAATAAAACTGCTCGACCCGCAGATCATAATTGCGGCCAATTTCTATCAACGTGCTAATAAACGCACTCAGTTTGGCGGGCGCAGTGGCCATCACTTCCAGAAAATAACCCGGCTCAATCCCGAACAAGTCGAACGGCAATTCGCTCAAAATATTCGAGTTAAGCAGTTCAATAACGGGTTCAAGCTGCTTGCTGACCTTGAGCGACACCAACGTATCATAATCCGTATCTAAGGCTTTGGCAAGCGCGAATACCTTCTCGGTTTTAGGATATTTTTTGCCCTTTTCAATCTCGTTCAGGTAGGAAGGCGATAAGCCGGTTCGGTTCGCCAATTCATAGGTCGAAATTCCCAGATCGGCCCGTAGTTGTTTGAGTTTCAGCCCAAAAATGAGCCGGACTTTTTCGCGATCAGATGTCATAGGACAAAAATAACGATTCGTAGAGGAAACTATAGAAAATAAAGAATTTTTAGCGATTAAATAAATTTAGCGAACGTTCGCTTTTTTATTATTAATCGCTATTTATCTTTATGCCATAATCAACTCATTTTCTAAAACGATTATGCTATGGTCGTCGAAGCTCCTCGCAAAACAACCCAAACCGGCAACTTACTGCCCGAAGAGAAAGCCCTGAATTTTCTCAAAATCAACGATGTAGCTGAATTGCACTTCCAGCACTCCCCTACCGAATTAATCGAACTGGCATTACAACGGGGCGAAGGAAAACTCACCGACACGGGTGCGCTGATGTGTGCCACGGGCACCTTCACGGGTCGCTCGCCCAAAGACCGTTACATCGTTCGGGATAAACTCACCGGCCCACGTGTCGATTGGGGAACCGTGAATATTCCCTTCGATGAAGCCCGTTTCGACCGACTGCACCGTAAAATGTGTCACTTTCTGGAGTACCAGCGCGTTTACGTCCGCTATGCGATGGCCGGAGCCGATCCGCGCTATCAACTCAAACTCTGTATTCTGACCACATCGGCCTGGCAGAATCTGTTCTGCGCGAATATGTTCTTGCGCCCTACAGACGAAGAAATCGACCAGTTTGAACCCGATTTCACGATTCTGGCCGTGCCAGAGTTCCGGGCCGTTCCCGACGAAGACGGAACGCGTAACCCGAACTTCGCGATTCTCAACCTCTCTAAACGGGTTATTCTGATTGGCGGTACTGGCTACGCAGGTGAAATCAAGAAGGGTGTTTTTTCAGCGCTTAACTTTCTACTGCCTCAACAACAGGTGTTACCCATGCACTGCTCGGCCAACGTGGACATTTATAGCGACGATGTAGCGCTGTTTTTCGGCCTGTCGGGGACGGGAAAAACCACCCTCTCGGCTGACCCGGAGCGTAGTTTAATTGGCGACGACGAACACGGGTGGAGCAACCGGGGTGTATTCAATTTTGAGGGAGGCTGCTATGCTAAAGTCGTTGACCTGACCCGCGAACGCGAACCGCAGATTTTTGAGGCCATTCGGTACAGAGCCATTGTGGAAAACACCCGCTTTATTCGCAATACGCACACCGTGAATTACAGCGACACCTCGCTCACCGAAAACACGCGCACCTCCTACCCCATTGACTTCGTTCAGAACGCCGTTGTACCGTCTGTTGGCAACCACCCGACAACAATCTTTTTCTTAACCTGCGATGCTTTTGGTGTTTTGCCACCCATTTCACGACTCACACCCGAACAGGCAATGGATTATTTCCTGCTGGGTTATACGGCCAAAGTAGCAGGTACGGAAATGGGCATTACAGAACCACAGGCTACGTTTTCGGCTTGTTTTGGGGCCGCATTCATGCCCCTTCATCCAACCGAATACGCACGAATGCTGGGTGAAAAAATCCGGCAGCACGACGTGAACGTCTGGTTGGTCAATACCGGTTGGACGGGTGGCACTTATGGAACCGGACAGCGGATGAAACTGGCTTACACCCGCGCCATGATTCGGGCGGTACTCACGAACGCTTTTGTCGATATGCCATTCACCAAACACGCTGTCTTCAATCTGGCTATGCCCATGAGCTGCCCCGGCGTTCCTGCCGAACTGCTTGACCCACGCCAAACTTGGGCCGACCCTGCGGCCTACGATGCACAGGCCGAGCATCTGAATGCACTTTTTGTTGATAAACGTCAGTCGTATACTTTACTCGCCACCATCGTCCAATGATTTCCGACCGCTTTTTCTCCGACATCACCGACATGGAGCATACTGATCTGGCCCTGCCCGTTGGCACTACGCTCGACCGCTACATTATGCGTCGACAGAGTGCATTTCCATATGCTACCGGCGAACTATCGCAGTTGCTGCGGGATATTGCTCTGGCCAGTAAAATTATCCATCGCGAGGTAAACCGGGCTGGGCTCATCGACCTGACGGGCGGTATGGGCGTTCAGAACGTGCAGGGTGAAACGCAGCAGAAGCTTGATGTGGCGGCCAATATCCGATTTATTCGGGCGCTTAAAAACGGAGGTGAAGTGTGCGCTATCATTTCGGAAGAAGAGGACGATATTATCCATACCGGCAACGTCAATGCCAAATACATTGTGGCTATTGACCCACTCGATGGTTCGTCAAACATTGACGTGAACGTGTCTATTGGTACCATCTTTTCTATTTATCGCCGAATTACACCCGTTGGCCGCGAAGCGACAGCCGCCGATTTTCTCCAGGGCGGTCGGCGGCAGGTGGCGGCTGGCTACATTCTCTACGGTTCGTCCACCATTCTGGTCTTCACAACGGGTCATGGAGTAAGCGGCTTTACGTATGACAATTCGCTGGGCGAGTATATCCTCTCTCATGCCGATTTACAGCAACCCGAAAACGGTTCTATTTTCTCCTGTAACGACGGTAATTTTGACGACTATCCAACTCATGTGCAGCAGTATCTGACCAACTGCAAACGGCAGCGACTCACCGGGCGATATATTGGTTCCTTAGTCGCCGATTTCCACCGGAACCTCATTAAAGGGGGCATTTATCTGTATCCGCCAACCGCCAAATCGCCCAATGGTAAGCTGCGGCTGCTTTACGAATGTTTCCCAATGGCGTTTATTGCTGAGCAGGCAGGTGGAATGGCAGTTGATGGTCGGCAGGCCGTGCTCGATGTTGCCCCTACTTCCCTGCACCAGCGGTCGGTGCTCTACGTTGGTTCGGTAGAAATGGTTTGTGGTTTGTAGAAGAAAGGTAACCCTCTGAGAGTTATCTTTCTTCTATCTATTAAGCCGTTGCCAGATTGGGAGAAACGGGCAGGATAAAAATAAACGTCGTGCCTTCGTTGGGGCCGGAGTGGATTTCATAACGACCCTGAATCAGGTCCATGCGAGCCTGAATGTTATGCAAGCCCATGCCGGTGGCGTCGGATGGATTCATGCCGCATCCATTATCTTTTACGATCATATTCAACTCATTGTTGAATCGTCGGAAAAGAATATCCGCTTCGGTAGCCTCCGAATGCCGAAGGATGTTGCTGCAAAGTTCAATGCAAATTGAATAGAGATTAAACTCAGCCGTTTTATCCAACCGGGGCAATTCGGCACACTCTAAACGGAAAGTAATTTTCTGCGTCAGATTGAGTTTGGTGACCAACCGTGTCAGCGCCTGCGAGAGTCCCTGTTTTTCCAGTTCATCGGGTTGCAGGTTGTGCGATAAATACCGAATCTCGGCAAACGCTTCCTTCGTCATATTCAGCAAATTGTAGTAAATCTGCTGTTCACGTTCGGCCATGTGTGCGGGGTTGAGCGCCGACATACTGGTTTTGATAGCCGCCAGCAATCCGCCCAAACTATCGTGCAGATCAGCCGCCATCCGCTTTCGTTCGAGGGTTTGACCGCGCAGCAGGGCATCTTCAATTTCCCTATTTTTAGCCCGTAGTTGATCATTGGCCTGTTTTAATTCAACCGTTCGGGCAAATACTTTATCTTCCAAATCCCAGTTCAGGCTTTCAATTTCGCGCTTCTGCCGATAGATCAAGCGATTTTTGCGGTAATAAACCGCTACGAAACCCAGTAGCATGGCCAGCCCACCAACCAGAATAATCCGCATCAGTTCAGCCTGCTTAATATCGTGACTGAGTTTTTCAATACGCGACCGCTGCTCCAATCGGCTTTTCTGCGATTCGGCCTTTAATCGCTCGGTTTCAATGGATTGCTTCAATTGATTCATCCGGGTTTCAGCCGCCAGTTGTTCCCGCTCGGCTGCGGCCCGTAATTGAGCAATTTCGGCCTGTCGACGTATGTTTATAACCTGTTGCTGCTGAATAAGCCGCTCTTTATCAGCAGCAATTCTGATTTGATTGATGTCATATTTTTTCTGTACTGCCGACAGTTCCTCAATTCGTTTAAGGTTGGTGAGACTATCGCGAAGCATGCTGTATTCTTCGTACATAATCAGCGCCTGCATGGGCTGATTAGCCAGTCGATAGGCCCGATAAAGAGACTGGGTAGCCATCTGACGAATACGCATATACCCGGCCTCCCGGGCCACCGCCACAGCTTTTTCGCCATACTCGATGGCCAGAGCAGGCTTGTTTGTCAACGTATAAGCCTCCGACAATCTGGCCCACACAGCCGCCTGTCCACCCTGATCTTTTAACTGAATCCAAACAGCCAACGCATCATTAAAATAGGTGATGGCTTGGTCGGGTTGCCGCCGACTGATAAAAAAGTCGCCTAAGCGTTCATTGGCGTAAGCCACATTAACCTGCGACTTAGCCTCGACAGCCAGTTGTCGACTGGCTTCATATTGCTGCCGGGCCAAGTCAAACTGACCCCTTATCTCGTACACCTCTCCAATCTGCGTAATGGCCTGGCTTGTCAGGAGTTTTCGATTTTTTGGGGTTAATGAGGAATTATAGCTTAATAAATTACGCGAGAGCTGATAGCTTTTCAGGGCGTTGTCGTATTCTTTAAGCAGTATGTAAATGTCGCCCATGTTCATCTGCACTTGCCAGCGCGGAGAATTTTCGCGGGGGAGTTGTACACATAACTCAGAAGCTCGCTGATTGACCTGAAGCGCCTGCGGATAATCCCCTTTCATCGTTCGAAGGTAGTACTCCTGCAACATCATAGCTCGCACAGCATACAGCGTATTTCCATATCGGATTGCCTGTTCTTCTAACTGTCGGGCATAAATAAAACTACTGTCCCGTCGGTTTCTCCTCATCTGCTTAAACACGAGCGCCATAAATCGCAGCCCTTCGAGCCGAAGGGTATCGTTGCGTTTAGTGCGGGAGAGATGAGCAGCCAGATGCCGATGCGTTCGGCCAAGGGAGAGAAGACTATCCATGTAAACACTGTCGCTCCGCCGGTCAAAATCCAACTCCGGCAGTTTGGTCCACGCCTGCCCAAAGCAAGCTGTAGACCAACCAAGCAACACAATTCCGGCCCAAAGTGATTTCATGAAGTGTTTACGGCATACCTGATAGCTAATCGAAGCCCCTAAAATACGTATTTGATGCAGTAAATCAATGGATTGCAAAAAAATCCATTCTGCTTAATCGGACATTGTTACATTTGTAGTGGTTAATTAAGCTTGCCAGATGGGTTCTTGAAAACACTATTTTCTATAGTATAAATTGGTTATAAAAATTTTTCAAATAAATTTAAACGAAAGGTCGTTAACCTGAATCTATAGCATAGAATCAAACGTAAATACAATAAAATCCATGAATAAGCCAGATTTGGTTAAAGTGCTGTATTGCAGTATTTTTCCTTGTTAGAAATATAAATTTTAAAGGAAGAAACTACCGTTTGGCAGATTTTTTGCTACATTTATTTGGACTTAAGCAAATTTTTTTCTTATTTTTAAGGCTGATTTAATCAAATTTCACAAAAAACATAACTCCACGCACACTATCGGAACACTGCTCTACGTTACCTAATTGTCTTACTGAAAATGGAAAAAGCCCAGGTAAACGACAGTGAGTTGATTTCCCTGTATATCCGTGGTAATGAAAAAGCCTTTGCCAAATTAGTGCAACGGCACAAATCGAAGATTTACACCACTATTTATCTGATCGTAAAAGATCAATATGTAGCAGAAGATTTAATGCAGGACACGTTTATCAAAGCCGTGGACACGCTTAAATCCGGTAAATACAACGAGGAGGGCAAATTCTTACCCTGGATTATCCGAATTGCTCACAACTTGGCCATTGACTATTTCCGAAAAGATAAACGCTACCCCAGTGTGGTGTTTGAGGACGGAAGCAGTGTGTTCAACACGCTTGAGTTTGCAGAGGATTCGGTCGAATCGCTGCAAATTCGCCAGGAAACACACGAGCATTTGCGCGAGTTGATCCAGCGATTGCCAGAACAACAACGTCAGGTGCTCATTATGCGGCACTACGAGGAAATGAGTTTCCAGGAGATTGCCGATGCAACCGGCGTCAGCATTAACACGGCATTGGGACGGATGCGTTATGCGTTGATTAACCTTCGCAAGCAGCTAAGCAAACGTTCGCCGAGTTATGATAAAAACCTTTACCCAAGATGATGTAGTCCGGTATGTCTATGAGGAGACCTCGCCCGAGGAAAATCTGCTCATTGAAGACGCCCTCATGTCAGAACCGGAACTGATGACGTTCTTTCTCGAAGCTCTCGAATTACGGGCTTTGATGAATAAAATCGAACGTCAGCCGCGTACCAGTACGGTTCAGGCCATCCTGAATTACTCACAAAATCATCCGGCAAACCCGCCTGCACGCCTACAGAAATCGTAGCGAATAAGTGGGTTTGCCATTTTTGTAGCGCGACTGTGCAGCCGTGCAGCCAAAAGCTGTATAACTGAACAGTCGCGCTATATCCTGTTATGCAGAAAAAAGAACGTTTCCGCCGTTTTTTAGACTATTTCACACAGCATTATCCTGAACCCAAAACGGAGTTACAGTTCGGCAATCCTTATGAATTGCTGGTTGCTGTGATTTTGTCGGCGCAGTGTACCGATAAACGGATCAATCAGATTTCGCCCGCCTTGTTCGCCCGATTCCCGGAAGCCGAATCATTAGCAGCGGCATCGGTCGATGAGGTGTTTACCTACATCCGCTCTGTTTCATACCCCAACAACAAGGCGAAACATTTAGTCGGAATGGCGAGGGCGTTAATGGATCGATTTGGAGGAGAAATTCCGGCAACCGTAGAAGAATTACAAACCTTACCGGGCGTGGGCCGCAAAACCGCCCATGTTATTTTGTCTGTCGTTTACAACGAGCCTACGATGGCCGTTGACACACACGTTTTTCGGGTCTCACACCGGCTGGGCCTGGCTCCGTTAACGGCTACCACCCCGCTGGCTGTTGAAAAAGCCCTGATAGCGCATATTCCCAGGCAGTACGTTCCGAAGGCACATCATTGGCTCATCCTGCACGGGCGCTATGTGTGCTTAGCGCGTTCGCCTAAATGTGAGGTGTGTGCATTAAGGGAGTTTTGTAAATATTATGAGAACCAAGATTTTAACAAGATTTAAAAGATTAGCAAGATTCTATATATCCTGTAAATCTTTCAAATCTTGTTAAAATCCCGGTTCTGACTTAATACTGCTCCAGTCCTGCAAAGAAGAAATTGCTTTCAATCTCCGCGTTTTCATCGGAGTCAGAACCATGAATCGCGTTGGCTTCTACCGACTTGGCGTATAATTTACGAATGGTGCCTTCTTCAGCCTGGGCTGGATTGGTGGCACCGATGAGCTTACGGAAATCAGCTACGGCATTTTCTTTCTCCAGAATCATCGGAATAATCGCTCCCGACGACATATAGGCCCGTAGGTCGTTGTAGAAAGGCCGTTCGCGGTGAACCGCATAGAACTGACCGGCCCGCTCGCCCGTAAGTTGTGTTTTTTTGATCGCGACAATGCGGAAACCCGCTTCCTCAATCAGTTTAATAATTGCTCCGCTATACCCGGCCTCAACGGCATCGGGTTTAATCATGGTGAATGTGCGATTTGTGGCCATTCTCAGTAGTTATATCCAAATTTTATTTGGCCGCAAAGGTAAGCAGTTTTGACTTCATCAAGCGTACTATTTTCCAGAATGCCTGAAATGCAATATGCCAGGGAATAAGTATGTATTTATGCCCTGGTAATTATATTGTGGTTAATTGACCTCAACTGTTCGGCATTGTCCTTCGGGGGCATCAACGTCCCCCTCTACTGAATCGCCACTCGCCAATTTAATTTTGATCGTATGTGTACCCGGCGTCACGTCGGCACTTACCGAACCTGGTGTTCCACATAGGGGTGCAGTGGCTGTAGCGGTGGTAAGAGTGCCTACCAACTGGCCATCTACGTAACAGTCCGCTTTTATAGCTTTCACATCGACTCGTTTTGACCAGAAGACAATCCGCGTTTTCGGAGTAATATCACTCTCTTTTTTACAGGCCCCCAGCGATAAGGTGAAGAACAGGGCAACAATTGCAAGGCGAAAAATTTGATTCGTTTTCATTGATTCAATTGATTTAAAGGTTTGATAGTTAAAGAGTTGATTAGTTACTGGCGTTTGCCAATGAACCGAACCATGCCGTTCGATTGCGAAAATTCAAGTTCTACAGTTCCATTGTCGTATGAACCGAGATCAATGGCGCCCGCGCTTATGTCAATACGTCGACCTACCCGAGCCAGATTAACCTGACCATAATCCGTATCGGTGGTGGGGTCGCTGGCCGTATTATCGTTGATGAGGAGTAGAGCTTTTGTATCGCTCACATAGCCAAACTTGATGACGATTTTGCGGCCATTGGGCAAATTCTCCTGCGAACCATTGTTGAAGCGAAATCCGATCACGTTATAAGAACCGGCCAGTTCGGCGCTGGGTGCCGGTAGAGTAACTGGGTTTACTTCGTCAGATTTTTTGCTGCAAGCGGTAAAAACAAACAGAGAAATAAGGATAATCAGGGTATTACGAACGGTTTTCATTGGTTTGTATGATTTGATTGTGAAAAAATTGATTGAGAAATATGAATTGGAAAACAGATCAGATGATGATGGCCTTGTAGCGAATGCTCTGCACAGGCTCGGGTCCTGATTCGCAGCGTAGCCACACGCGCCCACCGACCAGTTCCGTGTTGCATTCGAGCGTGCCGGGTGCCACGACGCTGATGACTTCACCGCCGACTTCACGGAGCGAAACCGTTAACTCGCCTTTATCAGCCTCTACGGCCACCTGAATGAGTAGACTTGGTAACCAGACAGGCAAATCTTCAAAAAGACCAACCATAGCCGAGCCGGTCAATCCCCCAATGTTGCCGGTGCAGGTGCCATTGATCTCACTATTGTGATAGGTAATGTTGCGCTCCTGTTGTGGCTGGTAAAGCCGCCCTGCTGTCGTCTCCCAATCCAATAGGGGTTGACGGGGCTGTTCCGGTTCAGTTATGAGTACTCCTGGCGGGGCAACTGGTGCAGACGGGGCACTGAAAAATTGCTGGACTGTGCGAAAGATTGACATGATTCGTGGCGATTTAGATAAAACCAGACCTCTCAACTCGTCCATTCCGGTGCTCGGTTTGGACGATGCAAAGTTGGCAGGTCGCCACCGGGGCAGGCAAATTTTACACCCCTACAAAAGCCCTACACGTTGAAAAAGCAAGCTATACAAATGCTATACAGCTAAAAGAAAATTTGATATATATGTCTAAAAATGAGATAGTTATGCAAAATTTATAAATTTTTCGGTTTTTAGGTCTGTCTAATGACAGGACAATTGTAGCGGTAAACAAGCCGCTTTTTTGCGTCGAAATTGAGAACTATAGGGTTGTTGTTTTTCTACTAATTCTTGGCCCAACCATCGGATTTTTATAAATTCCCAATCAATTCCTAACCTTCCTGTATGCGCCAACTCTACTGTTTCTTTTTTATATTCCTTACCGGCTGGAGTTATGCCCAGAAATCGCCGATTCCTGACAGTTTGCTGGCTGCACTGCCTAATCAACCCGATACCACCAAGACATTAACGTATGCCAAGTTATGTTTTGCAACAGCTTCGTCAGACATTAATCAGGCTCAGAAATACGGGCAAACGGGTGTGGCACTGGCTCGAAAAATAAATTTCCTTCCGGGTGAGTTCGAAAACCTCCGCACATTGGGAGCCGTGTTTGCCCAACGGTCTAATTATGCCATTGGTCTGGATTATTTTCTGGCTGCGTTACAGGTCGCCGAAAAACTGCCCAATCCGAGCCGTTTAGCCCGCGTACTTCGGAATGTCGGTATGATTCATAACGCCCGTCACGAGCCTCAGAAGAGTTTACCCTTTTATGAACGCTCCCTACAGTTATTTGAGCAGATGGATGATTCATCAGGCCGGGCCTCCGTGCTTGCGGTTCTGGGAGAAGCTTACCTGAAGTTAAACCAATATGAGAAAGGCCTGACTATGCTGCATCAAAGCATGGTTCTGTGGGAGAAATTAAATCGACGTCATGATTATGCTCTCGCCATGACCACCTATGCGTGGGGCCTGAAAATGCGCGGTCGCTATCGGGAAGCGATTCCGTATTATGAGAAAGGGGTGGCCATACTGGAAGACGAAAAATTTGCCTACGGAATTGGAAACGCGCAAAATAATTTAGCCGAAATCTATTATGAATTAGGGAATTACCAGAAAGCAGAACGATATGCTCAAGCGGCCTTACAAACGATGCGGCCAATAGGCATTTGGAGCGAAATCCGTAATGGAGAAAAAAATCTATTTCAGGTCTACACAGCCTTAGGCGATAAAACCAAAGCCCGGCAGCATTTCGAGACGTTTGAAGCCGCTCAGGATTCCGTGTTTGGTCAGCAGCGTAGTCAGGCTATTGCGGAAGTGGAAACGCGGTACGAAACCAAACTGAAAGACGAACAGATTGCCGGACTAAATCAAAAGAATCAATTACAACAATACCTGCTCTGGGCGAGTATAGTAGGTGGAAGTCTTCTGCTGGTTGTGCTGGGATTATTGTATAACCGTTATCAACTTCGCGATAAGGAAAAACGGGCCATTGAGCAGCAACGCGAAACCGAACGCGAATTAAGCCAGGCTCAGCAGGAGAAATTACAGTTGGAACTGGATTTGAAACACCGCGAATTAGCCAGCAACGCCTTGTTTGCCTACCAGAAAAACGAGATGCTTGGCGACCTGAAAAACCAGGTTGATGAGTTACTCATCGACCCCGACAAACCCCAAAAACAGAAACTGAAGGCAATCCAGAAATTTATTCAGAGCAATCTTCATTTTGAGGACGAATGGGACGCTTTTAAACTTCATTTTGAGCATGTTCATCCACGCTTTTTTGAAAAGCTGCAAACCAATTTCCCCGATTTGACGCCGAACGAATTGAAACTATGCGCCTACACCCGCATTAATCTGTCGAACAAAGAGATCGCCCGGCTGCTCAATATCAATAGCTCAAGTGTCGAAATGGCCCGCTACCGCATGAAAAAGAAAGTAGGTCTTGAGGGGCAAACGACCATCACCGACTTTATTCAGACAATCTAAGCCGCATTTGCAGCCTAACAACAGTCGCCCCGCTTTCGGAAATTATTCGTACTTTTGGGTTTCGATTGTGGCCCCGGCCATCTGTATATGCAAGACATTGAAGCAATTGGCGCGGTGATTCAACAACCTCAGACCGTGCTGATTACGACCCACCAGAATCCTGATGCCGATGCTATGGGATCATCGTTAGGATTGGCGGGGTACCTTCGCAAGAAAGGCCACCGGGTAACGGTTGTTACACCGACTGACTATCCCCAAAACCTGCACTGGATGTCGGGAAACGACACTGTTGTTGCGTTTGATGAGAAGCTTCGCGTGCCGGTAAAACAGTTAATGGACGAAGCTGATGTGATTTTCTGTCTTGATTTTTCAAGCCTCGACCGCATCCGCGAGCTTGCGCCTATGGTACGTCAGTCCCGCGCCCGCAAAGTACTAATCGACCACCATCTGGAACCGGAATCGTTCGCTGAACTTGCTCTTTGGGACCCAACGGCGGCAGCCACTGCTCAATTGGTTTTTCGGTTAATTACCGCATTAGGCGATAAGGACCTGATTGATGTGCCCATTGCCGAATGTTTGTATTCGGGCCTGATGACCGACACCGGCTCATTCCGGCATTCCAACACAACCGGCGATGTGCATCGAATAGCCGCCGAATTAGTGGACTTAACCATTGATGTGAGCACCATTCACCGGCGCATTTTCGACAATGTCACACTCGACAAATTCCGACTGCTGGGTTATGTACTCAATGAAAAACTGAAAGTACTGCCCGAATATAAGTTTGCCTACATTACCCTGACCGATGCTGAACTGAAACAGTATCGGTCGAAAACCGGCGATACGGAGGGCATGGTCAATTATGCGCTGGCCGTAGAAGGCGTAGTGATGGCGGCCATTCTCATCGACCGAAACGAAGAAATTCGTCTGTCGTTCCGGTCGATAGGTGAGTTTTCAGTACGCGATTTAGCCAGCCGACATTTTGAGGGCGGGGGGCATCGGAACGCAGCGGGAGGACGGTCGAAAACATCCTTAGCCGAAACCGAACAAAAACTACTAACTGTATTACCTCAATATCAGCAACAGTTGCTGGAAACTGTTTAATAACTAACCATCTCTCATGTCTCTTAAACATTTCGGGAAAGCCGCCCTACTCGTCGCTGTGGCAGCGGCCTGCGGTAAAAACCGCGTACAGGTGACGGACAACGGCCTGAAGTATCAAATTCACGAACAGTCGGACGGAACCCGTAAAGGGAAAGTCGGTGATATTATGACGCTGCACCTCACGTTAATGAACAACAAAGATTCGGTTCTGCGTGACACACATAAGGAAGGAGCACCGTTCCAGATGCTGTTGCAGGTACCCCCATTTAAGGGTTCTTACGAAGAAGGACTAACTATGTTGAGCAAAGGCGACAGCGCAACGTTCTATGTAAGTGCCGATTCGCTTTTCACGCGGGCCATGCAACCCCTGCCGCCAGGTGTGCAAAAAGGCACCGATATTGGCATTGCCGTAAAAGTCCTGAACATTCAGACAGAGGAAGAATATAAGAAGGCACAGGCCGCCGATTTTGAAAAGCAAAAAGGCATTGATGCGAAAGTCATCGAGAATTATGTCGCGAAAAATGGCTTGACTGGCAAGGCGCAGAAGACCGAATCAGGCGTCTATTATGTCGTAACGCAACCTGGCAGCGGCCCAACACCCAACCGGGGTGATGTTGTATCTGTACATTACACGGGTAAGTTACTGAATGGCAAAGTGTTCGACAGCTCCCGGACAAACCCACAGGCAGGCGGTAAACCCGCTCAGTTCCAGATTGGCGTGGGCATGGTGATTCCTGGCTGGGAAGAAGGGGTTAGCAAACTGCACAAAGGCGAAAAAGCTACGTTGATTATTCCATCGACGCTGGCGTATGGTCCACGCGGCAATCAGGCGATTCCGGCTAATTCGGTCCTTTTGTTCGACATCGAATTGATGGACATTCAGAAGGGGCAACCGGGTCAGATGGGTCAGCCCGGCCCCCCGCAGCCAGGCCGGTAAGTTTATACCAAACTGAATTAACTAATTCGTTACCCGAGCCGTTTACAGTTGTTTCTGTAAACGGCTCTTTTCATTACCTATGGAACTTTGCTTTGCCACCAACAACCAGCATAAGCTTGAGGAAGTATCGGCCCGACTCGGCGATGCTTTCGTGCTAAAAACACTTCAGGACATTGGCTGCACCGACGAATTACCCGAAACAACGGGGACAATTCCAAGCAATTCCCGCCAAAAAGCCGATTACATCTGGACGCATTACGGTATCTCCTGCTTTGCCGATGATTCAGGATTGGAAATTGAGGCCCTGAACGGCGAACCAGGCGTTGACTCAGCTCATTATTCAGGAAGCCGGGATCATGGAAAAAATATTCAGAAAGTACTGCAAAACCTTCGAGCTGCAACCAACCGACGGGCCCGTTTCGTAACAGTTTTCACGCTTATTTTACATGGCGTGGAGCATCAGTATGAAGGAACTGTTGAGGGACAGATTATTGAGGTACCCCGGGGGTCAGGTGGGTTTGGTTATGACCCTATTTTTCAGCCCGATGGTTACGACCGCACGTTTGCCGAAATGAGTATTGATGAAAAAAATACCATTAGCCACCGGTCGAGAGCAATGGCTAAAATGGTGGCGTATTTAGAAAAGCAGGTGCATCCGTAACGCAAAAAAGCCCGCTCTCATCAGGAGCGGGCTTTTTGAAAAAATCTAAATCGAACTGATTAATAAAATTTAGCCCGACGATCTTCCACTTTAGCGGCCTCTTTAATAGCCTCGTTGATGTAGAAACCTACGCGCTGAATGCCGTTTTGCTGAAGCTGCGTTTTATACATGGCATAATCAGCAACGGCCGGGGCGGGCGTTAATGATGTCGTTTCCATAATTAATACACCACCTTCACCAGCGAACGGCTTCGAGCGTTTTCCGGGTTTCTGACCAAAGCCTTTGCCGAGCGCTACCGGATCAACGCCTGCACTACGCAGGAAACCCGTAGCCAGGTTAACATCGTCAGCCGTTTCGACCAGCGCGCCCGCGCCATATTTCTGCGCGATGGCTTCGAGTGTACCACTGGCATTACCAATCTTACTAATAATCTGTTCGCCTTTCAGTTCATTACGAACTTTAGCGGTCAACTCATTGCGGAAATCATCAACCGTAACCTTGTCTTTGCTGGTCTTACCGATCAGCACGGCAATTACATATTGATCGCCTACTTCAAACGGTTCTGACACAGTATTCAGGTCGGTTTTATCGTCGAACGCCCACCGAACAATTGGCCGCACTTCAGAACCGGCCAGCGCATTTATCTGGTTAGCGCCTTCTGGAATACGCTCGGCGGTAGCCACGACTAATGACTTATCTTCTTTTACTTTCGCATCAAACGCTTCTTTTGTATGGACATCTGATGCAAACTGATCCGCTTTACGAAGCGCTTCATCGCGGGTGGTCTGGCTTGGCGCAATCGTTTTGCCAATGGCCGCCACACGATATAAGATGTTCGTTTTCGGCTGAGTTACTTTAATAATATGATAGCCAAATTCAGTTTCTACTAAGCGGGGAATCAACCCGGCCGACGGTGCTCCGAATACAGCCGATTCAAAGGGTTTCACCATCTGACCATTATTCTTGAAATAGCCCAGATCGCCACCTACTGACCGCGAACCGTCGTCGCTGTTCGTTTGCGCTAAGGCTTCAAAACTTGCCCCACCCTGAATCTGTTTCAGAATGCCTTCCGCCCGACGACGGGCGTCTGCTTTCGCTGAATCGGCTAATCCTTTGGTCTGAATCAGGATATGGCTGGCCCGCGCTGTGAAACTGGTATCTTTTTTACTACCGCCGTATTTATAAATGAAATAGGTGTTGCCTTCGCGGAAAGGCCCGTAGATGCCACCCGGCGAGAACGTAGGAATAGAGGCCCGGAGCTGTTCGGGCATTTCACCCGCCGTCAAATAAAGTGGCACCCGAACATCGCTGTTTTGTTGAGCAAACACGGAATCGTTTTGAGCGGCTCCTAAGCCCCGAGCCAGCGATTTGATTTCGTTATACAGCGTAGAACTATCCTCTTTCGACGGAGCCACCGAGAACGTCACGTATTGGATTGAGCGGCTGTCTGTACCCGGATATTCGTCTTTGTGCTTGTCCAGATAGGTCTGCAATTGCGAATCGGTCACTTTCACCGTCGTATCGTTGATGGTGTAGTAGGGCACAAACAGGAATTTCAAATTAGCTTTTGAATTCTGCGCCTGATATTCTTTCTGCGCTTCGGCAGTAGTGGCAAACACCGACAGGCGCATCAGTCCTTCATATTTATCACGAAGCCGGTCTGAACGAAGATTTTTCTCGAAGTTAGCCCAAGCCGCCTGTTGCTGAGGAGGTAGATTTTTTAAGCCTTTAAGGTAGCTGATAATGGACGTTTTATCGAACACACCCGTTTGGGGGTTGGTAAACGCCTGCCGAACGGCGGGGCTGATATTGTTCCCCTGCACCATGTCAACAAGTTCCTCTTCCGAAACTTTCAGTCCCAATTTATCGAACTCTTTCTGGTAGGCAATTTCAAACAGCATCTGATTCCAGGCCTGTTCGCGAATTTGTGCCAGTTCCTGATCGGCAGGTGCCCGACCGGTTTGCTGCTCATATTGTGCCCGGAGTTCATCGACTTTTGCGTTAAAGTCTTGGTAGTCAATAGATTGACCGGCAATTTCACCCACTTTCTGCTGGTCTCCGCCAAATAGCAAACTACGGCCACCGAGCAAATCGCCACCCACAATGAACAGGATCAAACTAACGGCAATAACACCGACGGCCAGCCCTGAACGTTCTCTGATCTTATTAATGACAGACATTTCGCTTTTTACAGTCAATTTAGCCCGCAAAATTACAAGTTGAGCCGCTGGAATACAAGTAGTAATTGTACATCTGTCCTCAAAAGTGAGGAGAAGGCTCTACAACCAGTAAACAAAAAAAGTGCCGACTTCCCATCGAAAGTCGGCACATAGCAATCTACTTTAATTCGGGCTATAAAGCACTAATTGTCTTTTTTCAGTTCCTCGCCTGCTTTGTCGAATGCATCGCCAATTTCGCGGCCTGCCTGTTTAAATCCCGATTTAACATCTTTCCAGGCTTCGGCGGTAGCGTTTTTTGCCTTATCAATGTCGTTGGCTAATTCCTTCCGTTCGTCTTCCAGTTTTGCCTTCTGGCGTTCGGTTTCAGCCTTTGCCTTATCGCTCTGTTTATCAGCTTTTGCTTTCAATTCAGCGATTTTAGCGTCTAATTTATCTTTCTGAACATTCATTTTAGCTACGGCTTCGTCACGTTCCCGCTTAAAATCAGCCGCCACTTCATCCGACTTTGCATCGGCTTTATCGGCTGCTTCTTTCAAATCTTCTTTCGCTTCAGCGGTAGCTTCTTTCGTATCAGCAGCAATAGCGTCGCCTGTTTTTTCAAGCGCATCTTCTGTGCGGGACTCCTTCTTGTTGTCTGAACCACAAGCCTGTACAAAGGCCAGCGATGCTACCAGTAGCAGTGTACCGGCAACGTGCTTGATTCGGGTCATGAGCAACTGTGATTTTTTCATAATGGTTTCGTGTAGTTTAATTGTCACGAACCGGATTGACAAATCATGTGCCAAAAAATAGTTTTTCACTTCCATTTAATAGCACAGCCAATTGGTTTGGTAATGGGCGATTGGACCGGTCGACTAGCCAAAAGGCTGCTGACGGCCTCTTCAACGTAGCGACGCTGTACACTCGCACCATCCTGCGGGCTATCGTCAATTGTGCCCACATATTCCAGAATGAACTGATTGTTGGTTTGCTTTAACACATATACCTGCGGAGTACGGGTGGCACCAAAGGCACGAGCCGTTTTTTGCATTTCGTCTATCGCATAGGCATACGTGTAGCCTTTCTCACCCGCCTGAATTTTCATATTGTCGAACGAGTCCTCTTCGTAAGCCGCCGGGTCATTGGGCATAATCGCCAACAAAGGATAACCCTGTGGGGCAAATTTGCGGTCTAAGGTCATAAGCCGATCTTCATATACTTTGGCAAAGGGACAATGATTACTGGTAAAGACAACGATCAGGCCTTTTTGGGCGCGGTAATCGGCCAGTGAAACGGAGCGGCCATCAATGTTTTTGACCTGAAAATCGGCAACGGCATCGCCGAGGTTGTAGCCTTTCGACTGGGCCTGCATGATCGACAGTGCTGATAGCATCAGTAAGGCAGTCAGTAGAAAGCACCGAAGTTTATTTATTTTCAACGGAGTGGTATTTTGTTGGTTAGACAACAAAAGCGTGACAAAGATTAGTTTGCTGTATATTCAGTCGGTTCAGAATTGATACGTTTTGCGAATCACTGTCAGGTAATTACGAGCCCCCTGCTCCGGCACTACCCAGGCCGGGCGGGGTGTTTTAATGAGTTCGGCGGGTAAACCAATCGACTGGTCATAAAGCAGCAATCGCAATGGGCTACCGGCATTCAGGTCTAGACTGAGGGTTATCCGCTTGCTGGTGGGTAGACCATGAAACAACAGATCATAGGCTGGGCCATCCGGGGTCTGCTCTACGTCGAGCGGCACCCGTTCCCCATTCACACGCACGGCCCGAAGGTTGTTGGCCTGTCCGGGAAACAGCACCATTTCCAGATGGGCGGCCCCGCGCACCGAGTGCAGATCGAGAGTGAGTTGCCGGACTGAGGCAGTCGTAACGTCGGATACAACAGTGGCTTCTGGGGGCGCGTCAGTAATAGCTATAGCCGGATTTTTGAGGTAGGTATTGAAGTCGGTGAGGTGGGCGTTTGGATAGATTTCGGTCAGCGGACCGGAGGTTGGTTTAGGGAAGAACTGCCGGTTCCAGTCGTCGGGCGTGGTCAGGTAGTAGGACGCCCAAACTGCCTGTCGGGTGTCGGCGTTCAGGTAATAGGAAATCTGGGTGTGCAGTGGTCGCTCGGCACTTGGTCCCTCCGTTTGAATGGCAATCAGGCCCAGCGCGATACCTGCGCCCAGCGCACCCAGGGGCAATGTTGGCCAGTTACGCCACCGCAATCCCTGCTCAATCATCAGCCAGAGTGGCGATAGCAACGCCAGAGCCAGCCCCAACAACACGACCGGCACCATCGGCAACTGAATATCGAAAATGACGAACAGCAACCAAACCATCGGCAACAGTACAAACAGCGTCGGCAGCGCGGCCAGCAACAGAATCAACGCGTAAGCCGGTCGTTCCTGTGTAGCGTGCAAACGACTTTGCCAAAGCACAATGCCCAGTCCTGCCAGCCCAAACAGCAGCGGAAACAGAAACACGTAAATAGCCGCCGGGAGCAGGAAATAGCTCACTACTGTCAGTACATAGATCAGCCCGTACCCGCCTACTACGAGCGAGAGTGGCCGCAACCAGCGCAGAGTCAGTCGCACCAGCAAACCAAATGCACCCACCGTCAGCAGACTAAAGGCTCCGGCAAAAACCGTTGCACCGTAGCTGCCGTTGAAAAAATGGTGCAACGGCAATGCGCCGGTAATGCCCAGATTAACAGCCCAGCACAAACCGCCGAGTACGACCAACATCAGCAACCACAATCCCAATCCGCCCAACACCTGCCCACCCGTGAGCGCACGTTGCCGGTTGCCTAACCAGAAAACCACGCCGAATGCGACCGTTAGCAAAACCATCCATACGCTGTTTAGCCACATCGGGTACTGTATCAGCCAATGCCCTGCACCGTTGAAAAACACCCGGTCGGGCGCTTTCACGGCATTGAGTGAACCGTTGGCGAAGTGACGCGTCAAGGCCAGCAGATTGTCGCCGTGATGCTGTACACTGTTGAGGTTCAGGTTCTGGGGGGAGTCAGTGAGTTTGTGGTAATGCACAAAACCGTCAGTGATGGCGGAGTTAAGCCCGGCATACCCAGCCTCGCGGAAAGGCGTAAAATCAGTATTGTTAGGCAGTCGGCGGTAGACTTCATACATGAGTGACGTAGCCACCGGGTGCGGGGCGGCTGCGGCTAATTGCTCTACAATCCAGCCATTTTGCGGACTCAGTTCAAACGTCATGCTGGGGCCGCTGTTGCCCCTTGATTCCACGTTCATCACCAGCGCGACTTCCGATGCCCAGGGGTGTTTCAGAAACGCTTTGGCTCCGAATAAGCCGTATTCTTCGCCATCGGTCAGCAACAGAATTACATCGTGCCGGAGCGGTCCGGCCTGCCGCAGAGCGCGGGCGGTTTCCAGAATGGCCGCTACCCCTGCCCCATCGTCGGCGGCACCGGGCGTACTGGGTTGCGAGTCGTAATGCGCCATCAGCAGAACCGCCTTGCCCGGCTGCTGCCCCGGTATTCGGGCCAGTACGTTATACACATAAGCCGCTTTCGATACTCGACTGAGCACAGCCCCTGACCTGGACAGCGACGCTACGCTATTCGACGGCCTGACTACAACGGCCTCCTGTACCTGCGGCTGTAATCCCAACCCGCGCAGGGCGTTTAGCAGATACGCCCGCACACGCGGATGGTCGGGTGTGCCGATGGCGTGCGGTTCGCGGGCAATCTGGCGCACGTGCGTCATGGCGCGTTCTGCCGAAAACTCCGTCGGTGGGGCCGAAGCGGGTTGGGCAGTTGGCGGCTCTGTCAGGTAAATGGCCCAACCCGACAACGCTACCAAGGCAAGAAACAGAAAACCGGAAACGCGCGAATTGACAACTGAAAACATAAAAAGTGCAAAAGCGAGTATATATGTGCGAACGCTACTACCCGAAAGCATGGTATCTCTGGCAGCTACGGCAAGTTAAACAGCTAATTGTCAATTTCTTACGGTAGAGAGAAAATCATTAATCATTTGGTCATTTTGTTGAACTTACTACCGTTTACTCAAATTTTAAAAAAAATAACAAACACCGCTTGTTTACTAAACAGTGTTCAGTAAGTTTGCATCGTTAACACAAGTGTAGTAATGGGCATCATTGAGCGAAAAGAACGGGAGCGGGAAGAAATGCGGAAGCTGATTCTCGATGGCGCACAGAAGCTTTTTCTGGCTAACGGCTATGAAAAAGTGAGTCTGCGTAACATTGCCGATGAGATTGAGTATAGTGCGGCAACGATTTATCTGTACTACAAAGACAAGAACGAACTGCTGTTTGCTCTTCATCAGCGCGGTTTTGTGAAGATGGTGCAGGAGTTCCAGCCTATTCTGTCGCTGAATGACCCTTTTGAAAAGTTAGTCGAAATGGGTCGGTCATACATTCGGTTTGCGGTGGAAAATCCCGAACTCTTTGATTTAATGTTCATTATGACGGCCCCGATGGACAAGCTTGAAAAAGAAGATTGGGTAGAAGGCGATCAGGCATTTGGACTGCTGATGCATGTGGTACAGGAGTGTATAGATGCCGGTATTTTTCACAAACACGATGTACAGGCTACGGCCATGATGATTTGGAGCGGGATTCATGGCTACACGGCCCTGTTTTTACGCAAACGATTGGGCATGTTTCCAGAATGCGACCGCCAGTCTATAATGGATGAAGCCTTCAACCTGTTTTGCCAAACGCTGCGAAACGGATTGTAATATTTTTTTGCTGTTAAACTAAACACTGTTCATTAACTTATTTACGATTATGAGATTCATCATCAAAGGCATACGCTATCTGAGCCTGCTGATTCCCCTAACCGTAGTCGCGCAGCCATCGCCGTCAGGTCTGTCGCCCATTCTCGAAAACTACGTTCGTGAAGGGCTATCCAACAACCTCGCGCTCCGGCAGGAATCGCTGGAAATTAGCCGTGTTACTGAATCGCTCAATCAGGCGAAGTCGTTGTTTTATCCGCGTGTGGCGTTCAACCCAACGTATTCGCTGGCGGCTGGCGGTCGGCGACTGGAGTTTCCGGTGGGCGATTTGCTGAATCCGGCGTATAAAACGCTAAACCAGATTATCGGTGCTGACCGGTTCCCAACCAATATCGAGAATGTGAATCAGTTGCTGGCTCCAAATAATTTCCACGACACGAAATTCACCGTCAACTACGCCATTTTCAACACCGATATTCAATACAATTACCTAATTCAGAAGCAACTCCTTTCGGCTCAGCAGGCCCGCAAACGCGTTGTTCAAAATGAGCTACGTTACAACATCGCTACGGCCTATTACCAATATCTGCAAACGCTCGATGCCATTCGTATTTTCGAAAACTCGCGTAGTGTACTGGGTGAGCTAACCCGATTGAATGAGAAATTAGTAAGCAACAATGTCGCTACAAAAGAAGTCGTGACCTCAGCCCGCTACGAGGTCAGTAAGATTGACCAGCAACTTGCCGTAGCCGAAAAGAACCGCGAAACGGCCCGCGCCTACTTCAATTTTCTGCTTAACCGCGACCTCACCGTAGCTGTGGATGTAGACTCGTCGCTTACCAAAATACTACCCGAATCGAAAGAGAATGTTGCTGATTTGCAACAAACGGCCCTGCGTGGTCGGCAGGAGCTGGCGCAATTGAATGGCTCCCTGGATGCGGCACGCACCACTGTAAAGCTAAATGAAGCCAACGCCAAAATTCCGAATGTGTATGTGGGTGCCAACACGGGCTTTCAGGGATTCGGCTATACGTTTCAGAACCAGGCGTATGTAGTTGCTCAGGTCGGTTTACAATGGGACTTATTCAAGGGCTACGAAAAACGCTCGAAGATTCAGCAGGCGAAAATCCAGACTGATGTGTTGCAAACGCGACTGGCCGAGGTACAACGCCAGATTCAATTGCAGGTGTTACAGGCCTATTATGACCTGAATGCTGCTACCGAAAGTTTAGCCGCCACGCAAAGCGGTATGCTCAACGCCGACCAAACGTTTCGGGTCATCGACAGCAAGTATCGCAATGGCCAATCGCTTCTGATTGAGTTTCTGCGCTACCAGAACGACCGGCAAACGGCACAGCTTCAGCACTCGCTGGCTCGTATGGACGTACTCATGAAACGAGCCGCGCTGGATAGAGCAGTGGCGGTCGGGCAATGAAAATAAGAAGAGTTATAAGGAATAGTGGTCAACGATCAATCCAGTTGTAATCCTGAACAATATTCTGACTGAACAGCGATTTTATCTTTTCAACAAATGGAAGCACTGTCTCATACTGATTATCAAGGGTATCCAGAACAATCAGTTTTACATTCCATTTGCGATAATTCTGTTGATAACTCAAATTTTTATCGGCTGTAACGAGGTATTCGATTCCTTCCTGATTCATGGCTCGAAGTAGTTCGCCATTACGCAGCGATTGCCAGCCCTTGTCTGGAACAGTAGTGACGTCATAGCCTTCGCCAAAGCGGTATTTGAGTTTTTTGGGCAGGTTCTCGTCAAGAAGGAGTTTGGGCACGTGCAGAAGAAGTAAGCGTTACGGTTGATTCGGCCAGATCCAGAACGGCTAAAGCCTGTTCGTACTTGACCGACGGAAAATCATCAATAAATTCTGATACGGTATGCCCTCCTTTCATATAATCGAACAAATTCTTAACTGGAACCCGCGTATTGAAAAAAACAGGCGTTCCGCTCTGAATCTCCGGGTGTATCGTGATGAGTTGATTCATAATTAAAGGCATTAATGGCAACACCATAAGAAACAAACACAACTTAGCAAAAGTGTCTTAGTAAACAAAAAGCATATGAAACCAGTACACATCATAGTCTCCCTATTCGTTTCCGTTACGCTATGGGCGTGCGGAAGTAAGGCCGCACACGGCCCGTCTGAAAAAACAACCGAAGCCGCCGACGAAACGGTGGTTCCGGTCAAACTCTCGCCGGTCAGCACGGTTGTTCGGGCCGAACCCATTGCGGCTTCAGGTTTAGTTTCTTCGGCGCAGGAAGCCCGGCTATCGTTCAAAATTGGCGGCATCATTAACCGCATGTCTGTAGAAGAAGGGCAGCAAGTTCGCAAAGGGCAACTGTTGGCTACGCTCGACCTCACCGAAATCAACGCCCAGGTAAGCCAGGCACAACTTGCCACCGAAAAAGCCGAGCGCGACTTGGGGCGGGTAAAGAGCCTCTATGCCGATACAGCCGCCACGCTCGAACAACTCCAGAACGCTACCACCGGCCAGAACGTAGCGAAGCAGAACCTAACCATTGCCCAGTTCAACCAAAGCTATGCCCAAATCCGCTCGACGGTCGATGGGACCGTGACCCGCAAAATTGCCAACGCGGGCGAATTCATCGCGCCGGGTGCTTCGGTCTATCTAATCTCCTCAAATCGACCGAGTGACTGGGTCGTGCGCGTGGGCGTATCAGACAAAGACTGGGCGCGACTCCGACTGGGCAACCGGGCCAGTATTATGCTCGATGCTTATCCGGGAAAAACCTTTAACGGCACCGTGAGCGAGTTGGCACAGGCCGCCGACCCAGTCAATAAGCTGTATGAAGTGGAGGTCAAAATTGCGTCTGGTGGGGTAAAGCTGGCGCCAGGCCTGTTTGCCAAAGTAACGCTGGTTCCGGCGCAAAGCCGCTCTTACACCCTCGTACCGGTGGAATCTATTGTGGAAGGTAATGGCAAAGATGGTTTCGTGTATTTGCTGGCCGATGATAAGAAGCACGTCCGCAAAGTGCCTGTCCAGATTGGCTTCTTAGATGGCGATAAAGTCTTGCTGGCAAATGGTTTAGCCGGAGCAAAAAATGTCGTTACGGCAGGTTCGGCGTATCTGACGGAAGAGTCAAGGGTGGTGGTGAAGAGTGAAAAGTGAAATCTTCACCCAGACTATGGCCAGGAACTTATTCGTATTCTGGCCTCAATTCAAAAGACTTCATTAGAAAACTTAGCTAACCAGAAACCGGCTCGCTAAGACTATAACTTTTCACTTTTCATTCTTCACTTTTCACTAAATCGAAGATGAACTTATCCGAATTTTCCGTCAAAAACTGGCAGTTCATGCTGGTGCTGTTTCTGGGCGTTGCCGCCCTTGGCGTCAACTCGCTGCTCAATATGCCCCGGGGCGAAGACCCCGAATTTACGGCCCCCAGTTTTGCCGTCGCCGTGATTTATCCCGGCACCGATGCCCTCGACATGGAGAAACTCGTGGTCGATCCGGGCGAAGCTCGATTTAATGCCCTGGAAAACATGAATCACGTGATTACCAACGTGGATGATGGCCTGGCCGTGTTCCGTCTTGACTACGATTACAGCGTTGACCCCGACGAAAAATACCAGGAAATCATTCGGGAAGTGAACGCGTTGAAAGCCGAACTCCCGACTGACATTTACCGAATCGACATCAAGAAGTTTTCGCCTACCGATGTCAACATCGTGCAGGTGGCATTGCTATCGGAAGTGGCTTCTTCTAAAGAATTGGGCGAGTATGCTGATAAGTTGAAGGAAGAGCTTGAGAAGATTAAAAGTCTGAAAAATGCGGAGGATTGGGGCTATCCGGCATCAGTCGTGCGGGTGTCGCTCAACATCGAAAAGATGGCTCAGCAGGGCGTAGCCGTGAACCGGGTAATGGGCGCTCTCCAAGCCGAAAACCTGAACATTCCGGGCGGCAATATTCAGGCCGGAACCCGCAAATTCAACGTCAAAACAGCAGGCGATTATCAGTCGCTTGACGAGATTCGGAACACGATTGTATCGACCAACGGGCAGAAAATCATCTACCTGCGCGATGTGGCCGACGTGGATTTCAATTACGAAGACGAGTCTCACATTACCCGCCTAAACGGTCATCGGGCCGTGCTGGTGACGGCCGGGCAGAAAATTGGGGAGAACATAGCCAAGGTGGGTGAGCAATTCAATCCGGTTATTGAGCGATTTGCCAAAAAGTTACCCCCGCATATCACGCTCGTTAAAAACTTCGACCAGACCGTTAGCGTCAACAAACGGCTTGACCATTTTTTGCAGGATTTTGGACTGGCCATTTTGCTGGTGTCGCTCACACTGTTGCCGTTGGGCTTCCGGGCTGCGGTGGTGGTTATGATCTCGATTCCGCTCTCGCTGGCGATTGGGCTGGCCGGGCTTGACTTTATGGGATTCAGCATCAACCAGTTGAGCGTTGTTGGTCTGATTGTAGCCCTCGGTATTCTGGTCGATGATTCGATTGTGGTAGTCGAAAACATTGAGCGGTATTTGCGCGAAGGGTATTCCAAGCGCGAAGCGGCCATCAAAGCCACAAGCCAGATTACGCTGGCCGTTATTGGCTGTACGACCACGCTGATTCTGGCCTTTTTGCCCTTGCTCTTCCTGCCCGAAGCCTCCGGCGACTTTATCCGGTCGTTGCCAATGGCGGTCGTGACAACCATTCTGGCTTCTCTGTTCGTTTCACTGACGATTGTTCCGTTCCTATCAAGCCGGATTCTGAAAGAAGAACACAACCCCGAAGGAAATATCTTCATGCGGGCGCTGAAACGGGTTATCAGCGGTTCCTACAGCCGGTTGCTACACTGGGGTTTGCGCCATCCGGTCGTTACGCTGCTCTTTGCGGGTGTATTGTTTACGGGTGCTTTGTACATGTTCAAAATTGTTGGATTCGCATTGTTTCCGGCCTCCGAAAAACCGCAGTTTCTCATTAACATCGACACGCCCGATGGCACCAGCCTGTCGGAAACTGACCGAGTGGCGCGGTATGTGGAGGGGGTTCTGAAACGCGAACCCGACGTAAAATACGTGACGACAAACGTAGGCCGGGGCCAGCCGCGTATTTATTACAACATCATTCAGCGGAACGAATCACCTAATTACGCTCAGTTTTATGTGCAGTTGGTGGATGTAGAACCCGCCGAAAAACGGGTATTGATTGATAAACTCCGCGACCGGTTTAAACTCTATCCGAACGCAAAAATCGAAGTAAAAGACTTCGAGCAGGGACCCGACCAGGAAGCACCAGTAGCCATTCGGGTATTTGGTGAAAACCTCGATACCTTAAAAGTTATGGCCGCCCGAGTCGAAAAGGCCTTTAAACAAACACCCGGCCTGATTTACGTCAACAATCCACTCTCTAATCAAAAAACCGACCTGCGGGTACGCATCAACAAAGAGAAAGCTGGCTTGCTGGGCATCTCCATTGCCGATGTAAACCGTACTATCCGGCTGGCCATTGCGGGCCTGAATGTGGGTACCTTCAAGGAACCCAACAGCGATGACTACACCATTAACGTAACACTGCCCAAAGGAAAAGTAGCCGATCAGCGGGTGTTGAGCGATTTGTACATCAACACGTTAACCGGTGCTGCCGTACCCCTGCGCCAAATTGCTGACCTGGAACTTGAAAGCAGCATGAATCAAATTCGCCACTACGACAAAGACCGCTACGTGACCATAACGGGGTTTGTAAAAACGGGTTATTTGGTCGATAATGTGTTCAATGATGTGCTGTCGAAATTAGATAAGATGAAATTTCCAACTGGCTTCAGCTACAAAGCTGCGGGCGAATTGGAAAGCCGCGAGAAATCATTCGGCGGTTTGGGCACTATCATCCTAATTACGGTTTTCGGGTTCATCGCCGTGCTGGTGCTGGAGTTTGGGACGTTTAAGAGCACGCTGATTGTATTGTCAGTGATTCCACTGGGCATTATTGGGGCGGTACTGGCTCTGTATTTTACGGGTAATCCGTTTTCGTTCGTAGCGGTTATCGGCCTGATTGCCTTGATTGGCATTGAAGTCAAAAATTCGATTCTGTTAGTCGATTTCACCAATCACCTACGCGAAGAAGGCATGTCGCTCATTGATGCCATTCAGGAAGCGGGCGAAATCCGGTTTGTTCCCATTGTGCTTACCTCGCTGACGGCCATTGGTGGCCTGATTCCACTGGCTATCGAAGGCAACCCGCTCTATTCACCATTAGCCTGGGTACTGATTGGCGGACTGATTTCCAGCACGTTATTATCCCGTGTAGTTACGCCCGTATTGTATAAGTTGCTACCGCCGAGAGTTGAGGTGAAGGCTGTGAAGGAAATAGAGGAAGCTGCTTTAGCCTAACTGTAGTGCCGACCGGGACGGTCGGCATTACAAATTTTACCGAACAACCACCTTCCGCACCAATCGGGCATTTCCCGCATTGGCCCGCAACAAATAAACACCTGGTGAAAGCGGTTGTGCAGGCGTAAACGTTAAAGTACCATTCGCTTCGACTTGTGTTTGCAACACCAGTTCGCGACCGGCAAGGTTCGTTAGATGATAAGTAGCATTGGGCAAATTACGAACCGCAACGCGAATCACCTGATTTTCTGTGGGGTTACCGAGCAGTTCCAGGGCGGGCGACAGATTGTCCATCACCACCGATACGATTTTTGAATAAGCTGTTTTCCCATCCAGGTCAACCTGTTTCAGGCGATAGTAGCTTGTGCCACTCAACGGATATTCGTCTAACAAGCCATAGTTTCGGGAGGTCTGAGCATCGCCCGCAGCCGCTACTCGCCCGATAGCGCTGAACTCGCGGGCATCGGTGCTGCGCTCCACATCGAAGTAGGCACTTCCCTGCTCATTGGCTGTTGTCCACGATATAGCTACGCTTTCGCCAACGGGTTTCGCACCAAACGATGATAACCGAACGGGTAGTGCAGCCGCAATATCGAAGCGGGCAAACGTCGGGTAGTGATCGGAGGTAGTAGTGGCATAATTCACAACCGCCGGACGCACCGACGCAACCGAACCCGCAATGTAGGCCGGGGCCAGTTCATTCGATACCGTAATGTGGTCGATGGCATCGGAGAAATTGGCATCCGTATTACAGCTATTATTGCTCAGTTCTTTGGACACAATCGTGTAGTTGGCATCGCCCGCAAAATTGGCATACGATGACGGATTGCCAGCCGCAATCGACTGATCGACATCATCGTTGTAATCGCCCGCCAGAATCAGGTTCACGTTTCCGTAGTTCGCGTCCAACTCGGCTTTCAGGTCGATGATATCCTGTTTGCGCCGGTCGTAATCTGCCTGCGCCGAACCCGACTTGGCGTGAATATCAACAATATAGAGCTTACGAGTCTGCCCATTAACGGTAACATTCGCGACGAATAGATAGGGTAATCGGCCCGATGCCCAGGCATTACTGGGGGGCGTGGTCGTATAGTCATACTTGTTTGCCAGCAACGGCTTAGTTTCTGCTGCCACTATCGAAACCACACTCGTTTTGTACATCACACACACTTTCTGGTTGATACTCGTGGGGTTGAAGCCCTGCGGATTGCCGTTCGCATCGCACAAGCTCTGGAAAAAGTAGGATGTATATTGCTCAGAGCAACTTAACGCATAGCCCGATGGGGTGTTCTGCACCAGCAGATTTTGATCGCTCACTTCCTGCAACACGTAAATATCCGCATTGAAGGCATCCATTACCGAGCGAACATTCTGTGCCTGAAGCGTTTCGTTCGTTGGCCCATTATCGGCATAGGTTCGTGAACCGTTCGGGCAGGTGTAGGTACCGCCATCGAAGCCATACCATTCGAGGTTCCAGGTTACGACGCTCAGGGTCTGATTGTTATCACTGAAATCGCGGTTAGCCGGGCAGGTTGTGGCGGTTGGTGGGGGCGGTGGCACTTCGGAACCCGGAATATCAAACTTGGCGCGGGGATTTAGCTGAACAACGTTTCGTGAATTATCAGTCGGAATATACCGCTCAGCAATACCCGTTGCCGATAGAGGCCCGGTGGGTTTGGTGGCACCCACTAAATCCGTTGCGCTCGACACAAACAACTCCCCGGCTCCGTCGCTCGTAGTAAGCGGGTACGTACCCGCCGAACCGCCTTGGAATGTACTGCCTGACCCACCAATCGTGGCATTGGCGATGCTCACTAATTGTCCTTCAAACGTACCGGCGGTTAGTTGAGGAATCGTAATGACCTGGGGCGTAACGGGCTGATTGCTATTGTCGACCTTCGAAAACGCGCTGACACCGTTGATTTCTTTTTTCCCCTGAAAAACCGCGACGGGTCCAGTCACCTGCACCAAATCGCCGAGTTGTACCTGATTGCCGTAGCTGATGTTCGGGTCATAGATGGCTATTCCACCCGTTGCATCCTGAATGTAAAACAGTTTACCGCCAAACTGACTACTCACCGTTACCCGCCCCTGGATGGTCACCGTTGCGCCAACCTGCCCCCGCGCTGTGGCAATGGTCACGGGTCCGTTAGCCGGGTCCACAGTGCCGCTAACGGTCACGTTCTGCGTAGTTGCCCCGGCGCTGGCGTTTGTAATATTGCCCGTTACAGTACCACTACCCGCACCGGTCAGCCGGGCCAGAATAGTTATAGCCGCCACCGCTCCACCCGACTGCGTCAGTGTTTGCGAACCCGCATACGTACTACCGTTATCTTTACTTACTTCATAGCCTGTGGGGGCGGTAATGGTAATATCAGCCGTTAAGTTGGCCCCCGAAACGGTATAGGATTTAGCCGACGAGGGCGTACCGGGAACTGTGGTAAAATTGGCGAGTGAACCCGGATTGACCGAAATAAGCGGTGCGCTCGTGTTAATTGGGCCAACAGCGCCTGTCACAGTTATGTTATCAAATCGCCAGGTTCCGGCCGCACCGCTGGCACCAAAACCGTAAATGCGGAACGTTACAGGTGTGCTGACGTTTTGAAAAGACGCATTGGCACTTAATGATACAACGCGACTGGTAAACGACCCATTGGAGGTAGGCGACGTTGTTGACGTTGGCGTTGTATTAATATCCGTCGCGAAATTATCTAAACTCGACCGCAACGACCAGGTAGTTGGCCCCGTACCCGACCGCTGTTCATCAAAGCTCAACTGAGCAATTGCGAGTGAATAACTATTTGCCGGACTCAGGCTAACTTCAACGTATTTGGTCAGGTCTAAAGCTGGCACATTCCAGCCCGTTCCCGAAAACGCTTTACCCGACGATGGATTACCAGCCGGATAAGTTGGCCCTCCAACGCCTGATCCAATAGTGGCATTCGTAGCCGAAACATTAGTAGCGATAGCCGTTGGAACGGGCGTAGAACTGTCAAAATTCCACTGGGCCAGGGTCGTTTGGGCGTAAGTAGATGCGGTTGTCGCCCAAAAAAGCAGGTTGACGAAAATTACTCGTAAAAATCGAGTCATAGTTGAGTGTGATTTGATAAAGTGAAGCATCAAAGATACGTCATACCTCATTAAGCCAGCGTTAAGTTTCCGATTTAGTACCCTTAAATAACAAAAACCGACTATGTAGCCGGTTTTTGCTGCTCGTAAATGTCGATATTATGAATTTGTTAACGATTTTCCATAATCGCGTGTTTTTTGTCATCCCGACGCAGGGGGGATTTTAGAGCATCCGCCGACCGAAGATCCCTCCTGCGTCGGGATAACAAAAAGCGCCCTACAATAACGGGACTGTTTACTAAAATCAAAATCCTAAACAGCTTCTGTTCATTGAACTAATACCTTAATCAATTGTCTGCGTTCATTCAGTTGCATTTCCAGCCAATACAATCCAGTCGGCAATGGGTTATCAAACAGCAAATCGGCCCCTCCTGACTGCCGTTCCAACCGTCCTGTCATAACCTGTCCTGTTACGGTCAGTAGCCGAACGATTGCCCCATCGGCATTCCAGAGACGCAGGTGAATCCGATTAGGACTGGCCGGATTTGGGTACACGGCTACAAACGGCTCTGTGGCGCGGATAATGACCGACACAGGTTTGAACTTATGAACGGCTCCGTCCAGATCAATTTGCTTTAATCGGTAATAATTTATACCCGGCAGCGGGTTCAGGTCAGTTAGTCCATAATATTGCCGCTCGTTTGTTGTGCCTTTGGCGATTACTTCATTCACGTTTGTATATTCGCTCAAATCGACGCTGCGTTCCACGACAAACCGGTCGGCATTTCGTTCGGCAGCCGTTACCCAGGCCAATTGAACACGGTCGCCTTCGGGTTTGGCCGTGAAGGAAAGGAGCGTGACGGGAAGCGACTGACCATTAAGTCGGATTTCGTCTAATTTTAACGTTCCTCCCGTATGCGAGGCATTGCAGGCGTAAATACGAAACGTTATTGACGAACTCTGATTAGTAAAACTGCCTCCATTTAATGAAATAGAGGCAGTTTGATAGGTTTCAGAAACGCCCCCCGAGTAAAAATCACCGTTGAATCCGTCGGCGCTCGACCTAACCATAATCTGTTGCGGTCCTGTATCCGACCGGGAAAACGCAAACGACAGGGAAGTAAGCGTAACTTGAACCGTGCCTTGAGGCTGTACCGAAAACTCTACGTACTCAGCAGCATTACAACCGGATGTTGCCCAATGCTGCACGCTGACGCCCAGCCCAGCAAATCCCGACGTAAAAGTGCCAAAGGCCTTATTTACATTGGAATAGTTGACTGACGAAACCCCAATCAGCGGATTGGATGAGCTACCGTTATCGCTGCCTTCAAAACTCCATGACCCCGTAAATGGGGCCGTCTGCGCGACAACGATTTGACTGATTAACAGGCAAACAAAAAGTCCAAAGCTGTAAACGTTTCCCATACAAAGCATGTCTTTTCGCGAACGTTCGTAAACGCCCCTATTTGACTGCAAAGTGGGAACAGGTCACTTAGTAGATAAACTTACCCACTTCACTTTGTATAGTAACACGTTTTCCCTCCCAGGCTTCCACTCGCCCAATCACTTGAGCATCAACCCCAAACGACCCAGCTATATCAATAACCTGCTGAGCGTTGGCCTCAGGCAAGTAGATTTCCAGCCGGTGCCCCATATTAAAGACCTTGTACATCTCCTGCCAGCTTGTACCACTTTCGGACTGAATGAGCCGGAACAGGGGCGGAATGGGAAACAGATTATCCTTAATGACATGCAGATTATCGACAAAGTGCAGCACTTTGGTTTGCGCCCCACCCGAGCAATGTACCATGCCGTGAATCTGGGGACGAAGTTCATCCAGCAACACCTTCGCGATGGGAGCATACGTGCGCGTAGGCGACAGAATTAGTTGGCCCACTGTAGTCTCATTGACGATATCCGTCAACTGCTTACTACCACTATAAACAAGTGATTCATCGACCGACGGATCGAAACTTTCGGGGTATTTATCGGCCAGATAATGGGCCAGCACATCGTGGCGGGCCGAGGTAAGACCGTTGCTACCCATGCCGCCGTTGTAGGTCATTTCGTAGGTGGCCTGACCGAACGAGGCCAGTCCAACGATTACATCACCCGGTTGAATGCGGTCGTTGCTGATTACCTGATCGCGTCGCATCCGGGCAATAACGGTGCTATCGACAATAACGGTACGAACCAAGTCGCCCACGTCGGCGGTTTCGCCCCCGGTGCTGTAAATCTCGATGCCATGCTCACGCAGCATCTGTAGCACTTCTTCCGTACCGTTGATAATTTCGGCAATCACCTCACCCGGAATCAGGTTTTTGTTGCGCCCAATGGTCGACGACAGCAGCATCGGGCCGGTAGCGCCTACGCAAATGAGGTCGTCAGTATTCATCACGACTGCATCCTGGGCAATTCCCCGCCAAACGCTCAAATTGCCGGTTTCACGCCAATAGAGATACGCTAATGAGGACTTAGTTCCGGCTCCGTCGGCGTGCATAATGGTGCAGAAATCCGGGTCGCCCGCCAGTGTGTCGGGTACGATTTTGCAGAATGCCTTCGGAAACAGCCCTTTGTCGAGTTGAGAAATGGCGTTATGAACATCTTCTTTACTGGCGGAAACTCCGCGCTGGGCATAGCGGTCAGTCATTCTAAATGATGAATGATGAATGATGAATGATGAATGATAGACAAAGGTATAAAAGAGTCATTACACCTTAATTTGACCAGTTGAATTATCAACTTTGGGGCCTAAGGATAATCATTCATCATTCATCATTCATCATTCATCATTCAATACACAATCCCTGCTTCGGCCCGGACAGCATCCAATAACTCCATCAGGTTCAAACTGTCATCGAGCGACCAAAGCGGGCTTTCCGTCCGGCTCTCAGCTAAACAATGCATCACATGATTAGCCTCATAATCATAGCCGTGCGTGTCCCGATTGAAGGTGAACGTTTTGTCGGGATGTCCCTCACGCTTGAGGGTAAGGCCCTTGGTTTCATGAAAGCGGCTGTGAATTTTAATCTGGCCCGTTTCACCCTGAATAATACCGAGACAGTCGGTTGTGGTAAGCAGCGTACTTTCCAGGAGAGCGAGTTTTCCACCGTCGTAAGTCAATACCATGCCACACTGCTCGTCAACGCCGGTTGTGCCGAACGTAGCCGACGCTTTCAGGCTGGTTGGTTTCCCCAGAATTAGATAGGATAAAAACAGCGGATAAATGCCAATATCGAGCAGCGAACCTCCGCCCAATTCTTTATTAAACAGTCGTTTTTCGGGCAGAAAAGGGGCTTTAAATCCAAAATCAGCTTGTACCGAAACAACCTTGCCAATAGCACCCGACCTAATCAGGTCTACCGCAAACTCAATACCCGGCATAAACCGACTCCATAGGGCTTCCATCAAAAATACCCCCCTGGCGCGGGCCGTGTCAACCATTTCCCGAACCTGCTGGCTATTCATGGCAAACGGTTTTTCGCCCAGCACAGCTACCCCTCCTGTCAGCAACATCATCACATTTTCATGGTGCTTAACGTGGGGCGTAGCCACATATACAACGTCTAAATCAGGCAACATCAATAGGTCTTTATAATCTCCGAAAGCGTGGGGAATTTTATATTCCTGAGCAAACTCGTCGGCCCGTTGCTGATCGGATGAGGCTACGGCATATAGTTGAGCATCGGGCAGGGTGAGCAGGTCCTGCGCGAATTTATGGGCGATACGGCCCGGTCCTAAAATTCCCCAGCGCGTCATATAGGAAAGCGTTAATAAATGGTTACTGGATAAATTGGCGGGTTGATAAGCTACCAACTCTATCTTTTTTTCTAAGTTGCGGCTGCACTGTCGCCGTATTTCGTGAAAAACGTTCGATTCCCTGCGCTTCTACTCGCATGTTGCCTGATTTATTCATCGCTCTATGCTCAGATTGTTGAGCAACCCGATCCGCTACGCCCGTCGGCACCCACGCCCGACAGTACGCAGGTAAACGCCCCTGTCGACTCAAGCAGCGTAAGTACGGCCGATCAGGGAGAAGATGAAGCCGACGAAGCAGATTCTACTGTAGTCACGTATCGATACCGATTCACTGCCGATGGTACTGTAACAACGGGCAACGTCAGCCGAACGCTACTCCAGCTAACCAGTGCGATTGATTATCAGTTGAGTCATTACTTCAAGCTATCGAGTAATCCGTCGTTTGTGTATGGCAAGCAGAACGGTATTCTGGCCGAACGTGAATGGTTTGGCGATTTGCGGACGACGTTTCGCCACGAAAGACGGTTGTATTACTTAGCGTTTGGCTCGTATGAGCGCAGCAATCTGCGGCAGATCAATCACCGCTGGACGGCAGCCGCCGGACTGGGTTATAAACTGCTGAACCGAAAACGGGCGTATATTTCTCTGACCGACGTAATTCTGCACGAAAGCACTGATTTTGCCGAGTTGAATGACATTTATACGTTCCGAAATTCCCTGCGACTGTTCGGTGAATACACATTCGATAATGACCGCTGGACGATTACGCACACGACCTTTTATCAGCCTGCGTTGGGTCAGTATAACGTTCGGTGGAATGCCAGCCTGAGCGTGCAGATAAAGCTAAGCGAAATTATTAGCCTGCGTTCGACCGTCGCGAACGCCTACGAGAGTTTGGTCGTACCCGGCCGCCAGAACGACGATTTTCGGTTTACCATCGGGTTGGTATATGAGCGGAAATAGTCGTAAGTCATAAAAGTCGTAAGTCGTAAGTGGCTGACGCATGAGTTGCTTTCGCGTCAGCCACTTACGACTTATGACTTTTATGACTTACGACTATTTTTACTGTTTTTCCGGGAAGGGAATAATCAGTTTTTCGCCCCGGGTGGCGATGTCTTTATCTTTTCTGTTAGCCCGCATAAGGGCTTCTTTACTCACGCCATATTTCTGAGCAACTACCCGCAGCACGTCGCCCGGCCCGACCGTATGCACCGCCATAGCCTTCACGTTCAGTTTCGTAACGCCCGCCTTCACGTCGTTTTCCGAAACACCGGGATTAAGGGCTTTTAGCGTAGCAAGTTTCATGTTGTAGCGATTGGCCACACCATAAAACGTTTCCCCATTGCCAACGGTGTGTGTGCTCGACACGCCCCCCGGCTTGATTTTAGGCTTGGCTATCTCAGGTTTGGCAATGGCGACTTCCGTTGTGGGTTTTCCCTTCGGCTTCTCAACGGGTTTCTCTACTTTTGGCTTTTCAGCAACAGGTTTTTCGGCCACCGCTTTTTCGTCGGGTCCGGGTTTACCTTCGGTCGTTTCGCGATTATCTTCAGCTACTTCTTCGGCTTTGGCTTCGGGTGCATCAGCGGGCGGTGTCGCCTGCGACAGATCGACGGGAACGGGCTGCGAAGACGTATCGACCTCTTCCGGCGACATCAGCATTTCGGGTTCGTTCTGCGCGATGGGCTGCTGCGAAGCCGTATCGAGTGCCACGTTGGTTAGCTCATCGGAGCCGTTCGTATCGTCGGTGACATAGCCATAGCCAATGTAGAGTAGAGCCGCAATGAGCCCCACTAAAGCCACAAGTGTGATGGCAGGCAGGCTGGAATTAGCTGCCGGACGAGGATTGGTTGGATGGTTATCAGTTTCCATAGGTTAGTGGATAAAAGTTAATGAATAATGGTTCGCGCATAATCCTCATTATTCATTGTACATTATTCATTAACTGGCGGCTCATATCGGCCACTTTTTCCTTTAAATTTTCTTTGAACAAGCTCAGCTTATGAGCAACGGTTTCGTCGAAGGTTCCTACAATTTGAGCGGCCAGAATTCCGGCATTACGGGCACCGTCGAGCGCCATTGTCGCCACCGGAACACCACCAGGCATTTGCAGAATGGACAATACGGAATCCCAGCCGTCGATAGAATTGTTTGATTTAACGGGCACGCCAATTACGGGAAGTGTGGTTAAAGAAGCTACCATGCCCGGCAGGTGAGCCGCTCCGCCCGCTCCGGCGATAATAACCCGCAGCCCCCGGTCGCGGGCTATTTTTGCATAATCGACCATTTTTTCGGGTGTTCGGTGGGCCGATACAATGTCCATTTCCCACACAACGCCCAACTCGGTCAGGATGTCGGCGGCCTCCTGCATAACCTTTTGGTCGGAGAGACTGCCCATAATAATACCTACCATTCAGAACATCATGAATTGACTCTCTGCGAAATAACGGAGATTAGCGCAGATTTCGGGGGGTTATAGCCTATTTTTTTTCTTTCTTCCCATTTGAGGCTGATTTTGTCATTCCTTCGACTCCGCGTCCCGCCGGGCCGCCGGAGCGGTCGGAATGACAAAATCAGCCTTTTTTACAACTAATGGTTTACACAATCTTCACCCCATCAAACTTGCGGCCCAGAATCGCTACATCGTCGGCACCGAGATAATTGCGGAGGAGGGTAGCATAAATTTGCCGAAAATCGACAGAATAGGTTAGGTCACCGTCGGTTAGCTGGGTTAGGTTGGGGGCTTCGTTCAGGACGCGACGCGAAGGCAGCCCTCCCCCAATTAGAAAGACGTTGTTAGCCGTGCCGTGGTCGGTGCCGTTGCTGGCGTTTTGCTTCACCCGCCGACCAAATTCCGAAAACGTCATCAGCATCACGTCATTCTGTTTCCCGGCGGCTTTCATATCGTTCATGAACGCGCCAACGGCTTCGGCATATTGCCCCAACAAGCGCTCCTGCTGCCCCGGCTGATTGATGTGCGTATCGAAACCACTGATAGAAACGTAGTAAACGCTGGTCGCTACGCCCGACTGAATTAGTTGCGACACCGTTTTCAGTCGATTTCCCAGTTCATGGTTTGGGTAAGTTGCAGATGTGGCTGGAATAGTAGCTTTATCGTAGACATAAGCCGCCGATGAAACCGTCTCGGCTAATGTTTTGTACAGATAAGCCACCGTTTCCGGCTCTTGCTGACTGGTTTTGTGCTCACTATTCAGGGTAGTAATCAGGCCCGTTCGGGTTTGATTATACAATTTTTTGGGGTCCAGCACAGCCAGACCATTTAGCGTGTCGCCTTTCAGGGCTAAGCTTAGTGTGTCGTCTACTTCAATCGTGCGGAAGGGTTGTTGGGCTTTTCCGGCGCAGGCTGCATCTAAGTACCGCCCCACCCAACCCGTTTGCAGGTATTTATCCGAGTCGCTGGCGGTTTGCCAGATATCCATTGACCGGAAGTGCGAACGGTCGGGGTTCGGGTAACCGACATTGTTAATTACGGTTAACAGGCCATTGTCATATAGTTCTTTTAACGGCAGCATGGCCGGATGCAGGCCAATTTCATCGTTCAGCGGCAAGACCTTTTCGGGCCGAATGGCAATGGCTGGGCGTTCGCGATAATAAATATCATTCCGATAAGGCACAACGGTATTCAGGCCGTCGTTGCCACCTGATAGTTGCACAATCACCAAGATTTTGCCGCTCGGGGCCATCGGTTGCCCGAATAACTGCGACTCGTAGGCTTTCAGAAAGTGCGGGATCAGCATCGTTCCCGCCGTTGTCAAAGCCGATTGTTTGAGGAAGTTTCTGCGATCCATAGTGTCAATGAGTGAATGAGAGATTGATAGAATGGGTTCATGCGTCAGCTATTCACCGCTCCGGCGGCCCGGTCATTCTATCAATCACTCATTCAAAATTAAGTCAGTTGATACTCCGGTAAATTCATCAATGCCGTTGTCAGGGCACGGATGCGTTCGGAGCGGGTTTGGTCAGCTTTAATTTGTTTGTCGAGTAAGGTACGCTGGTGGGTCTGAAGCGGAAAGGGCAGCAACGTACGGGCGATAGCATCGGTCAGGCTGGCATCAGGTGTTTTGGCAAAAGCGTCTTCAAAAGCGGTCCAATTGACCGTCGTATGGAATTTGGCGTTGCCTTTCCGGGCTAATAACTGGGTGTTTACGTCGCCATCATCTTTAGGTTGGATGGTCACATCGATGGCTTTCAGCACGTAATTGGGCAACTGCATCCGAAACAGCAAACTCGATGAATCGATCCAATTCTTGCCGCCGGGCCAGCCCGCTACATTCGGCGGGTAAAACAGCAGTTGTCCCAGCGTGCGCTGCACAAAAATCTGCGGCTGCGGCTGGTCGAACTGCACGCCCAGTGTATGGCGCAGCCCCGCCAGCAACTCCACCGGCGATTTAATGTGAGCGCCTACGTTTTTGGGGTCATAAAACCAGTCGGAGGTGAAGATAGCTTCCATTAGCCCGGCAATGTCGTAGCCGCTTTTGTAGAATTGCGCGGACAGTTCGTCGATTCGCTGTTTGTCTTCCGTTTCGTTTACGAAGAACCGATAGATTTTTGCCGTGATAAACCGCGCCGTTTGCCGGTTTTCGAGCAGCATCCCGATGACGTCTTCGCCTGTGAATGCCCCCGTTTTGCCGAAAATCGTTTTTTCACCTTCGTCATGTACAACCGGTCGAAAAATAAACTGGCCTTCGGGCGTAAACTGCCAGCCTGTGAACGCACGGGCCGCTTCCTTAATATCATGTTCCGAATAATTTCCACGTCCGAGGGTGAACAACTCCATCACCTCGCGGGCGAAGTTTTCGTTAGGCGCGTTTTTCCGGTTCTGCTGATTATTCAGAAACTGGAGCATGGCCGGTTCTTTCGACACCGCCATAAGCAAATCGCCGAACTTGCCGAGCGCATTGCGCCGAAGGGTGTTGGCATACTGTTGCATAAACAGCGGATTACGCCCCTGCGCCCGGCAGGCAAAATGCCCGTGCCAGAACAGGGCTATTTTTTCGCGCAGGGCTGCTTTTCCACTGGCCATCTGGTCGAGCCATTGCAGATTCAGGTCGCGCACCATTTCGGTATTGAGCCGAATGCGCTCTTTCAGCATGTCTTTATCAAGCTGTCCGTCGCGAAATAGCTTTTTAAGCTCCCGTTTGGTATCGTTCTTGTCAGCCTCCACCACATGCAGGTCTATTACCGCTTCGCTATCGCTGATGAGTTGACGCACCACCTTCCGCAGGGGTTTTTGAGCACCCTCATCCAACTCCACCGGCGTTGCGCCAAAGCCCGCCCGGGCGAACAAGTGACGCATTCGCCCTATGCCATTAGGTAGTTTCATAGAAGTATTTATGAGCAAGAGGAGAATTATGTGTGTAGGATTAGTGAGATGATAAAAGGTTTAGTATATAAGGAATTAAAATGAACAATCCTGACATTATTACCACTTATTCCGCAACACAAACAGGTTTTTTCTCGTACTTAATACATACCTTGTCAGAGGGTGTGATTTCGGCTCATTTTCTCTTATATGCTACAACGTTTATGGAACCGCAAGGGCTGGATAGCCTTGTTTGTGGGAATAATAGGCACCGCTCAGGTCACCGCCCAGTCATTGCCTCAATACAGCGCTCAGCAGCGCGTTCAGCAAAAGGAAATACAAAAGTCCATTGAGCAGGCGCAAACCGAAAACTACCGCCAGGCCGTAGCTGAAGCTCAGCGTTTGAACCGCCCTATCGAACAAACATCTCCTACAGGTCGGGTGGTTACGCTTCGGGGTATCAGCAGCCGGGGCGAACTCCTTTACGACGCAACGTACAGCACCACGCGGGCAGCTATCAGTACTCACACGAATTCACTTTATACAGGCGGCAGCTTGGGTGTGTCGCTATCGGGCAGTACGCTGAAAGATAAACTCGGCATTTGGGATGGCGGCAAAGTGCGTAATACGCATGTAGAGTTCCGCGACGGCACAGGCAGTCGCGTGGCGCAGGTCGATGGAGCTACAACCCTAAGCAGCCACGCTACGCACGTTTCGGGTATTATGATGGCGGCTGGTGTGAACCCGCAGGTTAAAGGCATGGCCTTTGGTACTAACCTGCGGGCGTATGATTTCAGCCGGGATGTAAGTGAGATGAGTTCAGCCGCCCCAAACCTGCTTATTTCCAATCACTCCTACGGTTCCAATGCCGGATGGATATATAATGATACCCGGATAACTACCAATAAATGGGAATGGTGGGGCGATACGACCATCAGCAAAACCGAAGATTATAAGTTTGGGATTTACAATGACGCGGCTGTTTCATGGGACCAGATTGCCGTCAACGCGCCTTATTACCTGATTGTCAAGTCGGCAGGAAATAGTCACGGCCAAAACGGACCCGGTACCGGGCAACCCTACTACCTCGGTACCAGCAATGCTACCAGCACCGCTCCGCGTAAGGACCAGAATGGCTATGACCAGATTAGCACTTACGGCACAGCCAAAAATATTTTGTCTGTATCGGCAGTAGGTCTGTTAAACTATGGCTACAATCAACCCACCGACGTTCCCTTAAGCGACTTCACCAGTTGGGGCCCTACCGACGATGGACGCATTAAACCCGATCTGGCTGGTATTGGGGTCGATATTCTTTCGTCCAGTTCGGAGAACGACAGTGCTTATGTTACCTACGATGGCACGTCAATGTCGTCGCCCAACGTAGCCGGGTCGTTACTACTATTGCAGGAATTGTATTCACAGCGCAACGGCGGCAAATTTATGCGTTCATCGACGCTGAAAGGCTTGGCGCTGCACACCGCCGATGAAGCGGGCAACGCTCCCGGCCCCGATTATCAGAATGGCTGGGGCTTGTTGAACGCCGAACGCGCCGGTCGTGTGCTTCTAAATTCTGACCAGAATTACCTGCTCGATGAGCGAACGCTGAATCAGGCTGAAACCTACTCGCTCACGGTGATAGCTTCGGGGCGCGGGCCGCTCGTTTCGACCATTTGCTGGACCGACCCCGTCGGCACGGCCACCGTTCAATCGGCGGCTACCCTGAACGACCGAACGCCTAAGCTTGTCAACGATCTTGACATTCGGATCATCGACGGTAAAACCACTACCCTGCCCTGGATTCTGGACCCCGATAATCCGGCCAATGCCGCTACACATGGCGACAACATCCGCGATAACGTAGAACAGGTGTTGATAGCCAATCCTGTGCCCGGCCAGAGTTATACCATCACGATTACCAACAAAGGCACATTGAAAGGCGATAAACAGGATTATGCCCTACTGGTAAGTGGCGTTGGCGGAAAAGCGTACTGTGCATCGGGAGCTACATCGACCGCCGATACGAAAATCAACCAGGTTCAGTTTGGGAGCATTAACCAGACAGGGGCAAGTGGCTGCACATCGTATAACGATTTCTCGCAGGCAACTACAAACGTGCAGGCCGGGCAGCAAATTCCGCTGACGGTATCCTTGGGCACCTGTGGCGCTACCAAAAATGTGGTTGTGAAAGCCTTTGCCGACTGGAACCAGAACGGCAGTTTCGATGATGCGGGCGAACTGCTGGCATCATCGGGTGTACTGACCAACTCAGCGCAATTTACCACAACGGTAACAATTCCGACAACCGTTCAGAATACGCAGCTTATCCGGTTCCGGCTTGTCGCCACCGAAACAAATGATCCGGCAACCGTATTGGCCTGTGGAAGCCATGGCAATGGCGAAACGCAGGACTATGTACTGAATGTGGTACAAACCACAAACGACGTGGGCGCGGTGGCCCTTCTTTCGCCCGACGCAGGTTTCTGTGCACAAAATAACAGCGACGTGACGGTGGCTGTCCGGCTCCACAACTACGGCACCGCCGACCAGACCAATGTGCCCGTCGCGGTTAAAATTACGGATGCTAACAATACTGAAATAGCCACGTTGACCGGCACAGTGGCCCGACTTGCTGCTTTTCGGGAAAATAGTCTGTCGTTGAAGCTCCCGGCTGGCACGCCCTTAGCCGCCGGGCAAACATACCGATTTAGTATCACAACAGGTCTCAGCACCGATCAGAACGCCGGGAACAACAGTCTCACCGTTACGCGCACGACAGGAACAGTTCCGGCCAACGGGCTATTTACGGCAACCCGTTGTGGCAGTGATTCTATCTTTTCACTACGAAATACCGGAACCGGCACGGCTTTCTGGTATGATTCGCCAACGGGCGGTAATCTGCTGGCGGCTGGCAATCAGATTGGCCTTAAGGCATCGCCCGCTACGAGTCAGTTTTATGCCATCCTGAACGATTTTTCGGGCACCATCGGCCCAGCCGATAAAAACGCGTTTGGCGGAGGTTCGTATGGGACGGGTTTCCAGCCCGCGCCCCTCATTACGACGCAGGTGCCGCTTTTGTTAGAAAGTGCCCGGCTCTATATCGGCTCTGCCGGAACGCTGACCTTTACGGTTCGGAAATACGATAACACCGCCGTTTCGAGCGTAACCCTCGACGTGGTTCCCACACGCAGCCAGAGTGTAACGACCGCCAACGGAGGCACCTATCCCGATGACCCGACCGATCAGGGAGCCATTTATCCGTTAAATCTGCGGATTCCAGCGGCAGGCGATTATAAAATCACGATTGAATACAGCGACGGAGCATCCATTTTCCGCTCGAACTCGGCGGTTAGCGGCTTCCCGTATCAACTGAAAACCCAGACCGGGCAACCCATCGTCACGATCAAAGGATCGCTGTTTAACAATGGAACGACAACCGATACGCTGAAAACCGCCTGGTATTATTTCTACAACATGCGCGTTCGGTCGCTCGACTGTCCCAATCCGCAACGAACCGCCGTTGCGCCTATCACGGGCACGGCAGCCACAGCCAGCATCACCCCAAATGGCTCGGTTAGTGTTTGTCAAGGTGCCAGCGTCACGTTACAAGCCAACACGGGCGCTAACCTTACGTATCAATGGTATCGGAATGGGCAACTCATCTCGGGGGCAACCAGCCCTACGCTTCAGGCAAGCACGGCGGGTAGTTATGTGGTGCAGGTGGCTAACAATTGTCTACCTGTATCGTCATCGGCCGTTGTGATTAGTACCCAAACCGCACAGACACCAGTTGTTACGGCCAATAGTTTTACCTTGACATCCAATGCCACCTCAAGCATCCAGTGGTTGTTGGATGGTGTACCCATTCCAGGAGCCAATTCGCCTACTTATACGGTTATACGAACAGGCCGGTATTCGGTTAAAGGAAGCGTGAACGGATGCGGAGAGTTAGTTTCCGACGAGGTTTTTCTGACTATTCTGGCAACGGAACCGACCGCTACCGATGGCGATTTAAGCGTTTACCCAAATCCGGCCACTCGTCAGGTAACGATATTGATGGCTGTTTCATCCACCTCTCAGAAACCACCCACTGTCCGGCTGACCGATGTACGCGGGCTGACCGTTCGGAACGCGACGATGCAGCGCGACGGAAAAAATTATTCGATCATTTTTTATGTAGCCGATTTGCCCGGCGGTACGTTTTTTGTAGTTGTAGAAGACGACCAGGGCCAGCGTGTCCAGGTGAAACGGATTCGCAAGTACTAATCGTCACGGCATCTGCAACGTCTACATCAATACAGTTTCTTTACAAAAAACGGGGTATCACGCAGCAGGGAAGGGAATTCTTTGGCGGTGTGGTGGCTCGTTTTGTGCTTTTTGGGACTGAATCCGGCTTTTGTTCAGGCACAATTGGTCGATAAAACCGATTCGGCAAATTGGCAAACCGAACTCATTGGACGCTACACTCAAAACCGAGAGCGTACGCTTACACTGGCTCGGCAAAACAACTGGGCGTTCCGCAAAAACTATTCCAGTCAGCGAGTATTTCAGCTTCAGGAGGTTGATGAGCAGGGGCAACCCATTTATTACACGCTGCACAACGCCGAAGCGGCCTATGGAACCCGCACACAGGCACTTTATGGCATGGGCGCATTGCCGGTGGCCTTGTCGGGAAGCTCTTCGGCGATGACCGGACGCTTAGGGCTGTGGGATGGCGGGCAGGTGCGATTATCTCATCGGGAATTTGGCGGCACAGGTACTGCCCGAATTGTTCAGCAAGATAAATTGGGAACACTTAATGACCACACCACTCACCTTGCCGGAACGCTTATTGCCCAGGGAGTTAAAACGCAGGCAAAGGGAATGGCCTACGGAGCACAATTGTCGGTCTGGGATTATACTGACGACATAATCGAACTAACTAATGTGGCCTCGAACCTGTTGCTCTCCAATCATGCCTATGGGCCGGTAGTTGGTTGGGTTTATAACGCTTCGCGCCCTGGTACCAACCCGAATCTAAAATGGGAATGGTGGGGCAATACCGCCGTCAGTGAAACAGAGGATTACCTGTTTGGCTTTTACACAACCAAAACCCGCGATATTGACCGAATTGCCTATAACAACCCGTTTTTTCTGATGGTCCGCTCGGCCGATAATAAGCATAGCGAAACGGGACCACCGGCCAATACGCCTTACTTTCTGAAAAATACAGATGTACAAAGTACACTCCCCCGAAGCCGTAATGATGCCTACGACGTGATTCCGGCAGAAGCCACGGCCAAGAATGTGCTGACAATAGGAGCCGCCAACCTAACCTTCATAAATACGAATCAACCTGTTTTGCAGGGACCTACCGCTTTCAGTGGTTGGGGGCCTACCGACGATGGGCGCATTAAACCTGATTTGCTGGGGATGGGGTCTGGAGTCTTATCCGCTTTATCCACCTCCGATACGGCTTATGGGCAGTTTACAGGCACGTCGATGGCCTCAGCTAACGTGACCGGGTCGTTATTTCTATTGCAGGAGTTGTATGCCCGTCAGCGCAGCCCGGGGCTACCGACTACGGGGCAATTCATGCGGGCGGCCACTCTGAAAGCATTGGCTATTCATACCGCCAGCCGGGCCAATCCGGCGAATGGGCCAGATTATCGGCAGGGTTGGGGCCTATTAAATACCGAAGCGGCTGCCCGTCTGTTACTCAATGAAACTATGGCCCATTTGGTATTGGAGAAGTCTTTATTACCCAGCAGTACATTCACGCAGTCAATTGTGGCGCAGGGCAACGAGCCGTTAGTGATTACCCTAAGCTGGACTGATCCCGAAGGCACGGCAGCAAACGTTACAACAAACTCGCTCAACAACCGAACACCCAAGCTTGTGAACGACCTTGACTTACGCTTGAGTAACGGCCAACAAAAAGAATTACCCTTTACGCTTGACCCGAACTACCCCGCTAATGCCGCCACGCGGGGCGACAACATTCGCGACAATGTCGAGCAGGTTTATGTCGCCAATCCTGTACCCGGCCAGACCTACACCCTAACCGTTTCGCACAAGGGTAAGATGACTTATTCCAGCCAACCCTTCTCGGTTATTGTGAGCGGGCTGCGCCGAACAGACTGCCAGTTGTCGGCCGCTATTCAGTCGGCAACAGACACTACCATCTGCGCCGGTGCCACCGTAACTCTCCGTGCCACCAACCCATCGTCCGATTTACAGTACCAGTGGTTCCGAAATGGGGTGGCGATGACGGGTTCGTTAAATACAGCTTATCAGGTTACTCAGGCTGGTTCCTATCTGGTGAGAATCACGAACGGCGCAGGTTGTTCGGCAACGTCGCAGCCCGTACACATCCAGATTCGCAGCGCCACAGTAGCCATAACACCTGCTGACAATCAGTGGCTTTGCCGTGCGAACGATGCTATTCAATTGCACATCGCGGGGACTAATTCAGGGGCCGGCGCTCTGATTGACTGGCTGCAAGACGGGTCCCTTATTTCTAACGAACATACATCCACGCTCGTCGTTACCCAGCCGGGCCGGTATCAGGCCCAGATTACGCAAGCGGGTTGCCGGGCACTCTCCGACAATATAAAGGTGGCACTTACCACGGTCAACAAACTTGATTTATTACCCGCCGAAACCGAACTAACGCTGCCGCAAGGGGCTACAGTAACCCTGAAAGCTCCCATTGATGCTTCCTATCAATACCAGTGGTACCGGAATGCTCAAGTGGTGATGAATGCCCGCGACTATCAGTTGTCCGTATCGCAGCCGGGTATCTACAATGTGCAGGTTACTCAGCAAAACTGCGTAGGCTGGTCGGCCAGCCGAGCCGTTCAATCGGCGATTCTGACGGCTGCGGCTCCTGATCCAACCGCCCAACTCACAATTTATCCCAATCCGGCGGAGCAAACGCTGTCGATTCGCTATATCAATCCATCTACCCATCAGGTAAAGGTCAGCATATTTGACGAACGAGGTCACTTACAAAAGCTACCCATTATAGTAAAAGCGCAGAATGGGCAGATAGAAGGCAGTTTATCGGTTCAGGACTTACCGGCAGGCTTGTATATACTTCAGCTTACCGATGGAGATTCAGTCCAAACCGGGCGATTTGGCAAAAAATAATTCAGGCCAGCCACTGCGCGTTCGCAATAGCTGGCCCGTTATAGTCAAATCTAAAAGATTCTGGAAACCTCTTAAATTTTTTCTCTTACTTGCCTTTCACCGCACCGGCTTCCTGAGTTAGAGCCAGTTTCACGGCGTCATATAAATTCACAATACCACCTGTTTTTGACAATGTTGCAAAGTCAACCGTATCGGTCGATTCAGGCTTTGTTACCTTCGTGGTGTATGGCGTTGCCGATTGCGTGATAATCCGTTTAATATCGGCATAAGTCAGTTTCGGAAAATACGATTTCAACACAGCCGCCACGCCCGTCACCACCGGCGATGCCATGCTGGTGCCGCTATTGTTTTCGTACTTGCTGCCTGGCACGGTCGAATAAATGTCTTTACCCGGTGCAAATACGTCGACGGTCTGCTTGCCGTAGTTTGAGAAACTGGCCACCATATCACTGGTAATGGGTTCGGCACTCGCCCCTACAACAATCAGATTCGGAATGGCCGAGCCATCCATAAACCGGGGCGATGGGTAGCTTACATCGGTGTCGATGTTTTTTCCGTCGTTGCCAGCCGCTTGTACCAACAACACGCCTTTCGATAACGCATAGCGCTCGGCTTCTTCAACAACTTTCCGCTGAGGTGAGTAATCTTTCCCGAAACTCATGTTAATAATCTGAGCGCCATTGTCTACCGCATACCGAATGGCATTGGCTACGTCTTTGTCGCGCTCGTCACCATCGGGTACAGCCCGCACACTCATGATCTGCACGGCATCGGAAATGCCCATAATGCCAAGATTATTCGTTCGGTCGGCACCGATGATGCCCGCCACGTGCGTGCCATGATCGGCGCGGGGACCCGACGCATCTGAGTTGCCGTAGTCGCGCTGGTTCACGTCTTCCGGGTTATCGCCCACCACATCCCGTCCATTAAAATCGGGGTTGTAGTTATATTCGGCGCGGGATTTGAGTTGCTCAACACCTTTTTCTATCTCAGCAATAATGACGTCGGTATTAGCCGCTCCCTGTTCGCGTAGCAATTGCAGCACGGCCAGTGATGGCCGCTTCAGGGCTACATTTGTTAACGTATCCGTTGCTTTCCGCAGGGTGAGCGTGTCAAGCTTCGAGACATTCAGGACTTTCTTCAGATTGTCGAATACCATCGAATACTGGGTATAGGCCTGGCTTATTCCCTGGTATTGCGCTTTATATTGCGCCTGGTTTTTCTCAACCTCAGCCTTAGTCTTCACATAAAGATCGTATTCCTTCTGTTGTTCCGGCTTCAGGCTATTTCGGTCTTTACCTTCGTATTTCGGTTTTAGCTGAACATAGAGCCGGGTCACCTCCGCCGTTTCGTAACTAACACTGCGGCCATCTTTCCCGCCAATGAAATTCCAGCCGTGAAGGTCGTCAACGTAGCCGTTTTTATCATCGTCTTTCCCGTTTCCGGCAACTTCTTTTGGATTTGTCCAAAGAACCCGGCGCAGATCGGCATGAGTGGTGTCAATGCCGCCGTCAATAACGGCTACAACAACGGGCGTGGGCTTTCGGCCATTGAGTAATTCGCGGTAGGTGCGTTCAACGCTAATACCAGACGTTTTATCGGTTTTATCACGCAGATACCATTGCGTTTCCTGCGCCGATGCAGCCAGCGAGAGCAGCCAGACAGACGCACTGATGAGGAGTTTCTTCATGTAATAAGAACAAAAAATCTCCACAAATTACGAAGAAATAGCCCACTTTAGTCCTTAAAAGATGTTAAATGATTTGGGATTTTGGACGGCGGACCGTTCCGAAATCCGACATCCCAAATCATTTATGGCTTGTAGTGCGGTAATGTTCGCGCAGTAAGTCTTCTCCCCAATCGTTGGTCAAATCCCGCACCACGGTATGAATGTGGTTGGCGTTGGTTTGGGTGTTGTCGTACTCAATCAGAATTGTTGGCCCATGAATCCGGTAATACCACCCTTTTCCTTCGCCCAACTCGGGCGTCAGGTCACCGGCCCAGGCAAACCGCAAGCTATCCAACCCCGACTTTTCTAATTTCGCCATCTGCTGTTTGGCTAATGTAATGCGGTAGTTGGTGAGGTAGGCCTGCAGTAATTCTAAAAATAATTTACGCTGGTCGGGCTTCATCTCCGACAGCATCAGTCCATCCATTCTTTCTAATGACGCCGTGCGCTTATTGCTGGTAACAATCTCAGGATAAGCCACATTCGCGATAATCGCCTTTTTACGCTGCTCCGAGTCGAGGGTTTTCAGCAGGGCAAAGGCGCGTTCAGTTTCCTGTTTTAATATTTGTCGGCCTTTCTGGGGCAGATCATTCACGCGCGGGTCCGCCATACGCTTGTCAGCCATTTTGGTATCGTATTGAAGAACGCCCGGATTACTGCCAAAAAACGTGGGCGTTTGAGCGATTACCTGTCCCACCCCGGAGGGTGCGGTTAGTGATAAAAATTGAAGCGATAGATGATGGCCTTCAATACGCCAACTCCACGGATTTTTGGCCGTTGGCTCCCCAAATACGGTGAAGGAATAGTTCTCCGGGTCGCGGTACGTATCGTTAGGGGGTCGATTGTCAATCACGCGCAAGACGTTTTCCATATCAATAATGGCCGTGGCTTTGTCATATCCCTGCTGACTAAGGCCGGTTTTGAGCATCGCCATTGCCGCCTGGCGCTGATCGGGCGTCATCTGCTTGAGTGGTAAACCCTTTCGTTCGCGGGGCACAAAATGCCAGTTAAATCGTTCGGCATCGTCGAAAGGAAACGTAGCCTGTTTGCGCTGTTCGGGCGTGAGAGCATCTAAAAACGTTGTTGCGGCCTCAAGCATTTCGTCTTTAACGCGTTGCTTCGCCGATGCAGATGGGGGCGCGGGGGCCGTTTGCTGGGCTATCGCCTGAACAGCCAATAGCCAGCAGAAAAGTAAGCGCTTCATAAACAGAACAGATTGATCGGTTATACCCAAAGTGTTTGTTGTATAACATCTACCTGTTTGGATATGAACGGCTTATGCAACTATTTTTTAACTATAAGCGACCTGCGGGCTAACAACCGTAGCCATTTGTCAGTTAATAGACTAACTCACTGTCTACCACTACGATCATGTCAACCCGGCCACCCGACGATAGCCCAGGTCCATTCGACCATCTGGCGCTGCGCTACCTACGGCAGTCTCTTGATATGCCGCACCCCGTTGATGAACCGTATGTGTTGAACCCGCTCGAAAGCCGGGTCATTCGCCGAACAAAAGTGATTACCCTTTCTGCGGCCGCTTTGCTGGGTATTTTAGGGGTTATACTTCTCTATTTACCCCAATATTTTTGGCCGTTTTTGTTCACCACAACCCCAGTCAGATTATTTGGCAACGTACATGACCTTCCGCTCGTCACTACGCTTTATGGCATTCTCTTGGTTTATGTGGAAGTCAATTTATTGATTGAGTTAAATGCACACGGTGTCAAATCCATTATGCGCGTTTGCCACTTCCCAAATGCTCATGATGCACAATATGAACAGCATTTACAGTCATTAACCAGTGCCGTTTTTGAAAAAAAGAGCCGGGGTTTCCTACGATTTGGCCTGGACCCCTATTTGACTATTCCACGCTGGGGCCTAACTATTTTCTTTCTGCTTAACATAATCAAAGCAGCTCTTAGTAGCCTAACCGTGAAATTTCTGCTAAAGCGGCTAATGGGCCGGTATGCACTAATTCGGGCAACTAATCTGGTAAGTATGCCAATTTATGCCTTCTGGAATGCCTGGGCGTCGTGGCAGGTACTGCATGAAGCGCAGATTCGGGTAATGGCGCCCATAACTATCCGTGAATTTGTACACGAACTGCACGAAGAGTGGGGAAAAAACGACCAGTTTCGCCCCTTGATTCTGGAAGCTCTCCACTACATTGGTGTTCTGCAGCGACAGTACAATTACGCGCACTCGCTGCTCACCGAAACACTTATCAATCAATTCAAATTGCCAGCCGATGCGAACATAACCGGCCACTTTCCAGAACAGATAACGCATGCTCCAGTAGCCGTGCGTCATAGTCTCGAACGGCTCATTGTGTTCGGAACCCTGATCGACGGTAATCTGTCCTGGTTTGAAAAAAGGCGCTTAAATAAGTTGCGTAACAAGGGATTTCTAACCTATTCAAACGCCGAAATTCAGCGCATTGGAGAAAATTACAATGACGGGCGCGGGCTGTGGGTGTAATGATTTACATTGCCTTCCCAGCGTCAAAAATGTCTTCCTGATCGGGCATGTGCGGGTTGACGAACACGTCGGCCCCGTTAATGGTGCGTCGGACCGGCTCGACTTCGGGCTTTTGGCGGTGATGCCGGTACGCTTTATCTGACGAATAATGGCATACATACGATTTGCGCGTTAAGGCCGGGTTTCGGATCTCATCGCCCCCGTGGGCCAGCGCTGCGTGCCACAGCAAGACATCACCCTTTTTAATCAATAATGTCTTCTTTTCTAAACCCGCTTTCTGGCAGGTTTCGTCAAGATATTTGGCAAAATCGGTTGGGTTAAGCGTCGACTTGTTGTTGAAGAAAATGCCATTGCCAAAGTCGAATTTGCCTATCGTGTGCGACCCAGGATAATAAAATAAGGGGCCTGAGTCGATATGCACGTCTTCAAGAGCAATCCACGCAGCCGCCAGATGGCTCGGAATTTCGGACACGACATAAGCGAAATCCTGGTGCGTTGCCTGCTGACTGCCGTATTTGAATAATAGACTTTGCATACCAATCACCTTATCACCAAAAACGGCTTCCAGAAAGGCAATGATATTTTTATGAAGCATGATTTTCTTGCCAATTACTGAATTGTCATGAAAATCATTAAACTTAATATAGGGGCCATTCAGTACTGACTTAGGCACATCTTTAACCGGCTGAACGGGATTGGATTGATACTCGGGTAAATCAATCCGCACCGAGGTCTGGTATTTTTCGTGATGCTCAATCAGTTCCTCAATCTCGCTCCAGAGTTGATCGAGCCATTCGGTTGGAATAACTTGATTCAGGATGACATAGCCGTTTTCCCGCCAGAAGTTCATTTTCTCCTCCAGATCGTAAGGCAGATTTTTGGCGGCTGGATACTGGCGCACGAAGGACGCAATATCGGCGTCTTTCCTGTCAACCCACGGCAGCGTGTCGTAAGCGAATTCGGTAACGGATTTTTCTGGCTGTTCGGGCTTAAGAACCTGCTTAGCAACAGACTTTAGTTTACTGAGGATACTGGTCATATATCTGTGTAGATAATTGGGGCTGAAAGTACCAAAATTATTCTTTATCGCACAAATAATGCCTTTGTAAAAAGAGTGTTCAGGCAAGACTATAGTTCAGGCCGATACGGCTGCCTGCTCCTGCTCAACCGGGCCGCTTTTGATAACCCGCACTTCATTGATGCGTTTGTCATCTGCCGATAGAACATGAAATATAAAACCGGCATACACCGTTTCTTCGCCGGGTTTGGGCAATCGGCTGAAAAGTTCGAGTAACAAACCACCTAACGATTCGCTATCGCCCTGTACGGCTTCAAAGGTGGTAGTATCAACGTTTAGAACCCTGCATACATCGGTCAATAGCATTTTACCCTCAAAAATCACCGTTCGCTCGTCTTCCCGCCGGTAACCTTCAGGCGTTTCATCATCAAACTCATCGTTGATGTCGCCGAAGATTTCTTCAATAATGTCTTCCAGCGTCACTAATCCGCGCGTTCCCCCATATTCATCGACCACTATCGCCATATGGACACGCCGTTTCTGGAAGTCCTGCAATAAATCATCTACTTTCTTGTTCTCGGGAATAAAAAACGCCGGACGCAGCAAAGCTTGCCAGCGAAACGAATTCTCCTGATGAATATGCGGCAATAAGTCCTTGATGTATAATATACCTTCTATCTGATCCAGCGATTCTGTGTAAACCGGCACCCGCGAATAGCCGGATGCGTTAATTTGGTCTATCAATTCATCAAAAGGCAGGTCGTTCTCAACCGCCGAGATATCTAACCGCGTCCGCATCACCTGCCGTACCGTCAGATTGCTAAAATTAACAATGCCTTTGAGGATTTCTTTTTCTTCGACGGATGCGTTCGTACCCGTCAGTTCAACGGCCTGACTCAATTCCTCAACCGATAGTTTATAGCCCCGACGCTGAATTCGGCGATCCACCTGATTGCTCAGGTTAACCAACACCATAGCAAGCGGCTTGAAAACGGCAAGCCCAATCTTAGCCAGCGATGCTGTTCGGCGAGCAACTATCAGATTGTTCTGACTGGCATACACCTTCGGAACGATTTCACCAAAGAGCACAATCGCCACTGTAGTCAACAGTGTGACGATGGGCAATACCCAGCCAACGCCCTGCGATGCCTGAGAGAACTCCCAGGTCAGGTACGTTACAATGACGACAATGGCAATATTCAGTAAGTTATTGAAAATGACCAACGAAGCCAGCAACCGTTTGGGTCGCTCAAGCAATGCAGCAATACGCTGATCATCGGCCAGATTGCTGGTCCGGCAGTGCGCCCGGTCGTCGGGCGAGAGGGAGAAAAAGGCTGCTTCGGAAGCGGAGACTAAACCGGCTAACGTAAGTAGCAATAAAATCAGGGCCGTGTAAGGGCCGTATAAATCAAAATAGGTGCCCCAGCCATCTATAGCTGGGAGCACCTGTCGAGGAAGAGGATCACTAAGGTCCATGTAAATCAAATCTCGTTCAACAAATGAGCATCAGGCGGATTAGAACGGCAAATCGTCATCGCCACTGTTGCTCTCAAAGGGCACGGGTTCCGGTTCTCGGCGCTGGGGTGCGGCCTGCTGTCGAGGAGCCTGCGCTGCCTGCTGGCGCGGGCGCTCAGGGGCAGGAGCCGCTGGTGCCGGAGCCGCCTGCTGACGGGGTGCTTCGTATTGAGGCTCATCGGCCCGTTGTTCATTTGGGCTGCCCAGCAATTGCATGGTGTTGGCCCGAACCCGGAGCGACGTGCGTTCTTTTCCTTCTTTATCTGTCCAGAGTTCAGTCCGCAAACGACCTTCGACGTAAACTGAATTTCCTTTCTTTAAATATTTCTCAGCCACTTTAGCCTGTTCATTCCACAACTCCACCCGGAACCACTCGGTTTGCTCTACTTTCTCGCCATTCCGATTGGTGTATTTCTCGGTTGTTGCCACATTAAATGTAGCCACCACCGCCCCACCATCCAGATAGCGCACTTCAGGATCGGCACCTAAGTTACCGATAATTGTCATCTTATTAAGACTTGCCATACTCTTTGTTTTATTGGTTACGTAGGAAAATGCGTAGCGTTTAAGAAGAATAAAGATACTGAATTACGCCGACTTATCCAAACGCTTTTCCAAATAGTTTGTAATCAAAACAGGCTTCGGTAGTGTACTAACTGACTCCAGCGAATACCACTGTAAATCAATAGGTAAGCTATTTATTTCCTCATCCGGCAGATCAATCAGGTAGAATTGAGCACGGATTCTCTGGTGCGACAGTAGCTGATCGGCTACCGTTGGCAAAGCCACTACGCTTGCCTGTTTCAGCACGTGATTCACCGAATCAGGCAGGGGTATATCACGCAACGCAGTTTTGGGCTCATCAGTTTCTATCAGATAAAAATCGTACAGGTTTTGCCAGATATCCCGGGCTGTCCGTTCCCGAAGCGCCAGTTGCCCATTCACTCGAAAAACTAAGTAATTGAAGAATCGCTCACGTACCGGCGCTTTTTTCGATTTAACGGGAAGCAAATGCTGGCGACCGGTTAAATAAGCAACGCACTGCTGCTGAAGAGGGCACAGTAAACAGTCGGGCGCGACCGGCGTACAATGGATAGCCCCAAACTCCATAATGGCCTGGTTATAGGTCGCCGGATCATGAGCCGACTGAATCAGCCGCATAGCTAAAGCCGCAAAGGTTTTCTTAGCCGTTGTCGTGGTAATGTCTTCGTTGATTCCGAAAACCCGCGCCAATACCCGATACACGTTTCCATCCACCACCGGCACACGTTCCCCAAAAGCAAATGAAGCAATAGCAGCAGCCGTATAAACACCTATCCCCTTCATTTTCAGCAAGTCATGATACGTATTAGGGAACTTACCCGCCCGTTGATCGGTTACATAACGGGCTGTCTGATGCAGGTTTCGGGCACGGGAATAGTACCCTAAGCCCTGCCAGAGACGCAGAAGTTCCCGTTCGTCGGCAGCGGCCATGTCGGCCACAGTCGGGTAGGCTTCTACAAAGCGTTCGTAGTAGGGTTTCCCCTGGGCAACGCGGGTTTGCTGAAGAATAATTTCTGACAACCAAATCCGATACGGATCGTTTGTATGTCGCCAGGGTAAATCACGTTTATGGACCTCATACCAGGCTTCGAGCGTGGGCGCAAAGATGGTTTCAACGGTGTTAAGGTCTGATTGCCAATTCAAAATAAATAAAAAAATAGGACGTTAGGGTAGAAAAAACGCAGCCACAGGGTTTTATAATTTATGGGAAACCTCTACCTTTGTGCTCCCATTTTTGAGGCCCAAATTTTCAACAATACAGTAAACGTTAAAGTTTAAGAAGTCGTGACGAAAGCAGACGTAATTGCCGAGATCTCCGATAAGACCGGAATTGACAAGGCAGAAGTAACAAACACACTGGAAACCTTCTTTTCAGTAGTTAAGGACTCGCTGGCCGAGGGAGAGAACATCTATGTGCGGGGGTTCGGTAGCTTCATTAACAAGAAAAGAGCCAAGAAAGTAGCCCGGAACATCTCGAAGAATACCGCTATGGTAATTGACGAGCATTTTATTCCGAGCTTCAAGCCCGCCAAAGTGTTTGTTGAGCAGGTGAAAACCAGCGACAAAGCCAAAGTAACGGCTGAGTAAATCACGTAGCCTCGGGTATTTGTCTCGTGTTGATTCTTCTCTATGAATAAGTTTGTGCTTCTGGTGATTATCCTGGCTGCGGCCCTGACGGTGGGGTTATATACCCTTCCGAAAGTTGTGGTGCGGGATGAGAACAAACAGTTGAGCGCAGCGGCTCCAGGAGGGCACACGACGCAAACACCCGAGGCCACACAGAAAGAAGGAGATGCGGCCCACAGCGGAGCAACTGCGAGCGCCGAGTCAGATGGGAAGGACGTTCATGAGCAACCTCTGTCGGCCGAACAGCAAAAACGCGTAGAAACGCTGCGGGCTGAAATTGCATCGGCCAGTCCAGCCCAGAAAGAAGTGGCTGGAGCAAAGCTGATCGCACTTTTTCACGAAGCTACCCGGTACGACAGTGCGGCTTACTATGCTGGTTTACTGGCTAAAGCCCAACCGACTGAGGGTAACTTGCTTCGTGCAGGCGACGAATATTTTGAAGCCTATAGTTTTGCGGTTGATGAGAAGAAAACTGCAAGGCTGGGTGAGCAGACCCGCCAGTTTTATCAGCAGGCATTGGCTAAAAACCCGAACCTGCTGGCGGCCAAAGCGAATATGGCCATGACCTACGTTAACACCGATACGCCAATGCAGGGAATTATGCTGCTGCGCGATGTGTTGAAGCAGGACCCAACAAACGAGCTTGCCTTGTTCAACTTAGGCATGCTTGCCATGCGGTCGAACCAGTATGAACGGGCGGTGGAACGCTTCCGACAGATTCTGGTGAACAACCCGGCCAGTCGGAAAGCTAAGTTTTACTTAGGCGTTAGTCTGGCCGAAGCCGGACAGAAAGCTGAAGCGAAGCAGGTGCTGGCACAGGTTAAGAAGCAGGAGAAAGACCCGCAGATTCTGGCCGCCGTTCGCGAATATGAAGAACGGCTAAAGTAAAGAATGTGCAATGAATAATGTATAATGAGCTAAGAGCGATTCCATTATACACTATTCATTTTCATTATACATTGATTTCAAGGGCTTGACCGGTTGGTCGGCCGACATAGTTTTCAACCATTAAACACTGTTTAATTATGCCTTGCGGTAAGAAACGGAAACGGCACAAGATTGCCACACACAAGCGGAAGAAACGGCTCAGAAAAAATCGGCATAAGAAAAAATAGACTACAGTCTACAGTCTATAGTTGGCTGACGCAAGAATGTATGATGCGTCAGCCAACTATAGACTGTAGACTGTAGACTTATTTTAGTGGAAGCCTCGGCCGGCCTGCAAAGTCCGAACGTGGCTTCTTTCTTTTTTACATAGCCATTTTAACCGTACATTCATCTTGTGAGTAATGAATTAGTTATCAGTTCGACTCAGAAAGGTGATCGGATTGCGCTCTTGCAAAACAAGAGATTGCTGGAGTATCACGAAGAAGAGTTAGACAGCAGCTTCACCGTTGGCGATTTATACTTAGGAACAGTCAAAAAACTCTCATCGGGCCTTAACGCTGCATTTGTCGACGTTGGCCACGAAAAAGACGGTTTTTTGCATTATCAGGACCTGGGGCCGAATATTAATTCGCTCAACAGGCTTGTTAAAGACGTAATCGCCAAGCGCGTCACAACAGGTCGGCTCAACGACAATCAGTTGGAGCCAGCCATCGAAAAAATTGGGAAGATTGATAAGGTACTGACCAAAAATGCACCGATTCTGGTGCAGGTGGTCAAAGAACCCATCTCCACCAAAGGTCCACGCCTTTCCTGCGACATTTCCATTGCCGGACGTTATTTAGTCCTTGTACCTTTCTCGGACGGAGTAAACCTGTCTAAAAAAATCACTGACCGGGCCGAACGGTCGCGGCTGATGCGGCTCATGTCGTCACTGAAACCACAGCATTTCGGCGTTATTGTCCGAACCGTGGCTCAGGACAAAGACGTTGAAGAACTTGACCGCGACCTGCAACACTCGTTAGCGAAATGGGACGCAGCCATCCAAGCCCTTGCTGAAGCCAAACCCCGCGACCGGGTCCTGGGCGAAATGAATCGGGCTTCGTCGATTTTGCGCGATATGCTCAATGAGTCCTTCGAGAGTATTACTGTCGACACGCGTGAGTCGTATGACGAAATCCGAAATTACATTCATACGATTGCGCCCGACAAGGAGAAAATCGTCAAGCTCTATACCGGCAAAACAAAAGTTTTTGAAGCGTTAGGCTTGGAGAAACAGCTTAAATCGCTGTTTGGCCGGTCGGTGAGTTTACCGGGTGGGGGGTATTTGATTATCGAACATACCGAAGCCCTGCACGTCATTGATGTAAATAGTGGCAATAAATCGAATTCGGAGGAAGATCAGGAAGCAACGGCTATTAGCGTAAACCGCGAGGCCGCAAAGGAGATTGCGCGCCAGCTTCGTCTGCGCGATATGGGCGGCATCATCGTTGTCGATTTCATCGACATGAAGAAAGCAGAGAATAAAAAGCTGCTTCAGGACATCATGCGCGACGAAATGAAGCCTGAGCGCTCGAAGTTTACGATTCTGCCCCTGACTAAATTCGGCCTGATGCAAATTACGCGTCAGCGTGTTCGACCCGAGATGAACATCGTTACCCGTGAGGTTTGTCCAACCTGCAATGGTACTGGTACGATTCAGGCCAGTGTTTTGGTAACTGATGTGATTGAAAATAACCTTGATTACATTTTAACCAAGCAGAATGAACGGGGTATTTCTATTTCCATGAACCCCTTTTTGCATGCCTATTATACCAAGGGTATTTATTCAAGGCAGATGCAATGGTACATGAAATACAAGACATGGGTCAAGGTCACAAGAGACAGTTCTCTCGGAATTGTTAACTTTAAGTTTTTCAATAAGGCAGGAGAGGAAATAGAAGTTAGTAACAACGTGTGAGTTCGTAGTAATTTTTTACTACGATTTACCAAAACATCAGGGCCGGGTGATATAAGTCATCCGGCCCTAATTTGTATACTCTTTTATGTAAACTAATGAATTACTCCCATTTCCATTAATTCACCAAAAACCTCCTGCCCCACAATCTCCTCCACCGATTCTACTTCGTTCATATTAAGCAGCAAATCCCGAAGGTCTTCTGTAATCTCATAGGTTTGATAATTGCGCCTGTCAAATAAGACAGGAGCCTGCTCAAGATCACAGAGCGTATAGCGTGATTCATTAAAGCTCAGCCGTTGTGAAGGTAAGCCAAAAAAATCAGGCGTATGCTTCTCAGGTTCCAGAAATGAATGGATGTAGTTCCATCCTTCCCATTGCTCCGGGTATTTGGTTAGATGCGGCCAGAAGGCATCATATAGTTGCTGCATGGCTTCCTGGCAGTACATCTCCCGGTCACTGTGGGGAATAGGTCGGATGGGTTTAAGGCAATGCAGCACATTAGTCATGTCGGCCTCACGGTAACTCACTACCGGTACAATCGGCACCTTGGCTGCGTGCGATAAATAACCTACCCCTTTGCGGGTTAACAACCGTCGCTGCCCAAACCGGACCGACAAAAACTTATCCTCTTCACCTGGTTCAGGAGCCGTTTCAGGACTGCCATCTACGTAAACAACCAACGAGCGGCCCGCTTTTAGCTCACGAAGCATGGTCAACCCTGCTGATGGACTCCCCGCTTCAACGATTTTGAACACATTTGTTAACCCGTGCTTCTGGCGTATTCGGTCAAAGAGTTGCGTGATTTCCTCACCCTGACTTCGGTTCATATTGCTGCCCAGCAGTTGAACACAATCTACCCCCTGACGAAATAATACGGTGGTTAACAGGCGATAAGAGCCAAGATGGTACGTACAATAAATTTTTGGCCCTTTGTCTTTTGCAAATAGCATATTTGAACCGCGCAACTTCACCAATTCGCCTGCTGTCAGGAAATTCTGGTCGAAGGACGAAAAAATTCGTTGTAACAATAGCTCACGAAACATGGTTTCATGCTTGCTACGAGGAATGGAAGGTATGATATTCTCTACATTCGCCGAGAACGTAGTTAATTTCATTAGATAGCCGCGCTCTTTGTGCAGATCGACCTGATCGAACGATTGGCGGCAGTGATCCAGTTCCTCCCGATAAAGCTTGCGTGCAGTTTGCATCGGTTAAGTGCTTAAAGCGAGAAAGCAGGTTTAGCACTTTGTCCCTGAATTCTGGATAACCAGGGGCAACACTCGCCATCGCCTGCTACGAACTTAAGTAAATTAGCTGTCTCATTTTTAGCGGCAGCGAGAGCGATGTTTTTCGATGTTTGAACGGCTTTGATGGTGAATTGCTTTTTCATGATGACTTATTTGATTGTTGGTTAGATGATCGCTTTGTTCAGCAGCACGTTTTCGTGTGCCTTTTTGTTGATACAAAGCTACCAGCCAATTCAAGGGTCATCAATCGAGAAAAAGTCGTGTAATCTTGTTGGTTTTAGTTAATTATTACCACTATATTAGTCGAGATTTTTGCTAAGGCGGCATGAAAGAAATACACCTGACCAGAACTTTCCTAAGGAAACCACTGTACGGAGTTACCCTTTTTGTAGGGCTTCTCCTGCTTGTGGAAGGATTGGCCTGGACGGTCAGTTATAACGCAAAATTTAGCAATTTAACGCGTCTCGGTGGTTTACTACCGTATGTTAGCATGATTTTCCGGGGTTACATACTTCCAGAAATGGTTACGGCCTACATTCTGGTTGTGCTCCTCAATCAATATCATGTTCGGCTTCGGCTCAATTCCATCAAACTCACCGCTCGTGATATAACCCGATATGAAGTGGGTTTGCTACCCGTTATTCTGCTCTCTTTTTTTGTGTTCAATCCTGTAACGCAGACGGTGCGTTTTGTGATGGAACAGTTTCCATATTACTCCTTTGTTCATTATTGGAACAATTACCTGAGCGGTACATTTGGTTGGGGTATGTATGTCCGTTATCTGATGCCCATTTTTATTCTTGGCTATCTGATCGTTAATATTTCTCTAACGTCAGATTATTTAAAACAGAAACAGGAAGCCCAGGATATAGCCGAAGCCGAAGCCGCCCAGGCTATGCAAAAGGCACTGGCTCTATCAGCAACGTTTACACCCAAACCCACCACTCCGTCTCCTTATCTGTCTTATATAAAAGGGAAAAACTCACTTGGTGACTTGGATTTCCCGGTTAATGACGTTTATTATTTTACTGTCGAAGAGCGTTTCTACTATGCCTATCTTACGAAAGGGCGATATTTGGTTAGTAAAACACTGAACGAATTGGAAACCGAACTGGACGCCAGCCAGTTTTTCCGCATTAAACGGGATTATATTGTTAACCGCCAGGCTGTGTTGAACTACGCCTATTGGGAGAATGGTAAATACATTGTTCGACTCAATACGCCTGAAGGACACGACATCATCGTTCCCCGCGCCCGGATGCATGAGTTTCGGGAGTGGTTGCAGGGCAGCGCTCCCCCTTACTCCAGTACAGACTCTTTAGTGCTGGCCTCGTAGCTACAGTTCATAAATAATTTTTGACCGCAATCCCATAACGGGGTAACTGTCGGCAGCTATTTAATTGCAATTTTTTAGCGATGTGTACTTTATGGTTGACTGCGGTACGGTAGCTAATATTCAGCTCATCGGCAATATCAGTAGCTGTATGCCCATTAGCAATCATCCGTAGTACTTCCCGTTCCCGCTCAGTTAATCGGCTCAGTTCATCGCGCGTTGTATCCGAAATTATCTCCACACCAAAGTTTTTTAACAGGTTCATAAAGCCATTACTGTAGTAGCAGCCGCCATTACTAACCGTCTGAAAACAACGGTATAATTCATCTAACCCATCAGTGGCGTACAGAAATCCAAAGAAGCCAATCTGCATGGCACTGGCAATCAGCCGTAGATCGGGATTGCGTGTATAAAGAATAAATTTTGTCTGTTGATTCGATTGCCGCATTTGCTCGACAATCTCAAAACTACGCTGCCCTGAAATCTCAGCTTCCAGAATAACGCACTGGGGTCGCTTCACCCGAATCTGCTGAAGCGTGTCTTCTATTTCGATTGCCCGGCCTACAACATTGTAGCCTTGCTCCTTTAAGAGCTGGCTTAACACCTCACACGTAAACAGTTCCGACTGTGCGACGAGGATTGAAAAATCCCGACGACGAATCGCAAATTTTTTGGTGATCTCTTCACCACCGGCTACTTGATTCATGGTCTTTTACTACATAAAAGTGGTTGAATGTAACACCCATATACTTCATTTGGTAACACCTTCTGTGTGAAATCACCAATTTTCCGGACGAAATCAACTATTTAGTTTAAACTTTTTGGGTGATTTCACCCGGAAAAATGGTGATTTCACGCAAAACGGTTTGCTTTCAGGCTATTGATGACTCTACTTTTGGTTATACAATTGCGAAACACTTAGTTGACCATCGGGTGATGAATCAGAAAGAATCAGCAGTAACATTCGGCTATGAACCCTCGGAAGAGGAGATCCAAAAAGTGGTTATGGAATGGGCCAGAGCAACAGATGCCTTTCATCATCGCTTTGCCAAATTAGACCGAGTCATTAATTATTTACAGGCCGCTCCCTTTCCGTTGACAACGGCTCATCGGGCACGGCTACAACGACTCATCGAACTTCGCCAGCACATGGGCGATGTCATGATGACTTTATTGCTCGACATGTCAGGTCAGCGACCTGGCCGCTCGAAGCAACTTTCCAAACCCGGACAGCTCCACTCGCATGCCAGCTTGATGGATGAGTTGAGCCGGGAAATAGATGCCGAACTGATGGGTAGCGTCACGACGGTAGCTCAGGCATAGTGTTCACCCCTCCCTGTTATAAAGGTAAGCCTCAACCTACGTGGTTGAGGCTTTTTTTGTTGGCTCTATCCAGAAATGACTGTGCCCAGAAGGCTTGAAATTTGGATGTCGATTCGTTTGAAATGCATGAACTCCGCCAATAGTTGATCGGCTTCCTCCGGCGATTTACTGCCACTTTCACGCAACAATTGCTGCAAGGCCGTCATTCGTTGTTCGGCCAGCATTTTTTTAATCCGCAGGATGTTCCGATAGGCAGCATCGGCTAATATCCCAATCTCTTCTTCTGAGGGTACGATAATTTCATGCTTTAGCCAGCCTTCACTGATTTCGTACCGTGGTGTAGTGAGATGAATAGCCTGATTTTGCATCTCGCTATCATCGGCAGCGTTACGATTCAGAAAATCGCCGGCCGTTAATATATCGCCCCGGTTGTATGCCTCCCGAAACAGCGTTAGAATAAGGTCATAGGGGGCGGTTTGAAACTCAATTTCATGCAGTTCACTCAACACATATTGGCAGAGTGTAATGCCAGGCTCAAGCTCTCTGGCCCCGTAGTTCATCAATAACCGTACACATTCCTCTTCCTGATACGATAAAGCCGTTCTGACGGGCTTTATGCGCTCCGAAACACTTGTTTGTGCTGGTGGTGCAGATAATCCAGTAACGTCAAGTTCTGAGGCTTCTGCACCGAACCCATCCAACAAGGCGTTAATGTCATCGAGTGATGGCTCTGCCACGTTCGATGTACCAGAAGCCGGTTGTGGGCGATTCTGACCAGCCGACCGCTGCTGACGTTCCGAATCCTTCTTGTTTTGCTCCTGCTGCTTCCGCAGTAATCGGTTTATTTCCGAAATAACGGACTGCTCGCTGACGTGAAAAACCTGCGCTACCCGTTGAGAGAGCGTCTGGCGTTTGAGCGGGTCTGGAATGCGGGTAATACTCGCGCAAACGTCAGAAATGCCCTCTGCCCGTTTCAATGGATTATCGCCCGCTTCGGTGAGCCATTGGCCCGCTTTGAAATCAATAAAGTCCTGCGAGTGTTTATGGATATAGGTTTTGAACGCTTCGGCTCCTACCTTATGCACATAGCTGTCGGGGTCCTCGCCGTTAGGCAACAGCAGAAGCCGGAGATTTAGCCCTTCCTCCAGCACCATGTCTAATCCGCGCAGGGCAGCTTTAATCCCGGCCGCATCGCCATCGTAAAGAATCGTAACGTTGGGGGTGAACCGAGCAATCAGCCGGATTTGCTCAGTCGTGAGCGATGTGCCCGACGAGGCTACCACGTTTTTGATACCCGCCTGATGCAGCGATATTACATCCGTGTAGCCTTCGGTGAGGTAACATACGTCTTCCTGCCTGATGGCCTGCTTTGCCTGGAAAATACCGTAGAGAACCTGACTTTTGTGGTAAACCGTAGTTTCTGGCGAGTTCAGGTACTTGGGGGGCGCCCCACCGGGTTGATTCTTATCAGTTTTCAGAATCCTGGCCCCAAACGCAATCACCCGCCCCGACACATTATGAATTGGGAACATCACGCGCCCCCGGAAGCGGTCAAATACTTTATTACCTTCTTTGCTCAAAATCAGACCCGCTTTTTCGAGCAAATCGCGGCTGTAGCCCCGTTTCTGGCCCTCTTGCAAAAGCGCATCCCACTGGTCAAGGGTGTAGCCCAGTTCAAAGGCTTCGATAGTGGGGTTCGTGAAGCCCCGTTCGCGGAAATAACTCAACCCAATGCTCTTGCCTTCGTCGGTATTGAGTAGTGTTTCCTGAAAAAAGGTTTTGGCGAAGTTCAGAACGATGAGCAGGCTCTCACGCTCATTCTGGCGCAAGAGGTCTTCGGGCGTTTGCTCCTGCTCTTCAATTTCGATGCCGTATTTCTTCGCTAAGTAGCGCAGGGCCTCGCCATAACCAATGTTCTCGATATCCATCACAAACCGCACGGCGTCGCCCGCTTTGCCACAGCCGAAGCATTTATAGATTTGACGGGAGGGATTTACGTTGAACGACGGCGTTTTCTCATTATGAAACGGGCAGCAGGCAATGTAGTTGCTGCCACGCTTTTTGAGCGAAACAAAGTCATTGATCACCTCCAGGATATCGGTGGACTGACGAATTCGTTCAACGGTTTCTTCGGGAATACGCATCAGGAATGGGCTTACCTACGATTTATCAAATTTACGCCGAAACTTGGCTGCTTACCTACATCTGCTTCTTATAACTCCAGTTATCAGATTTCACTTTGGCAAAATTTTTGATTAGTAATCATGGATAGATATACTTAAAATTTTCCATAATCTCTTCTGTATCAACGCAATTTACTCTCTATGAGTCATCACACTTTACGCTGCTTATCTATACCAGCCACCAGAAACCGCCGAAATCGCTCTGGAATCGTAGCGTCGCTCTTATTGCTGACCTTTTTGCAAGCCTGCCGGATACAACCCTCCGACGACGTTCAGCCGGTAGCATCGAATGGAAAAACGGCCGAGAACTATTCCGCTGATGTGGCTACGCAGTGGGCCGCTCTACAACTAAAACTGGCTCAGACAACGGCGGGCAACACGCCCCCAGTTGTGTCACGGGCATTAGGGTATACGGGTTTGGCACTCTATGAAGCCGTTGTACCGGGCATTCCTACCCGCCGGTCGATGGTTGGTCAGGTGAATGGCCTGACAGTGTTGCCAACACCGGAAGCTGGCCAGGAATATAACTGGGCGTTGAGCGCCAACGCAGCCGAAGCGGCCATTATCCGAGGGCTGTGGGCGAATACGACCGATGCCAATAAAAAAACGATTGACTCCCTCGAAATTGCACTCACAAACAGCCTGAAAGCCGATGGAAGCGATGCCATAGTAACCCGCTCAGTAACGTTTGGCAAGAGCATAGGTGATGCTATTTTTACGTATTCGCAAACAGACGGTGGTCACGAAGGCTACAAACGCAACTTCCCTTCCGACTATATTGTGCCCAAGGGCCCGGGTTTCTGGGTTCCGACCAGCACCCAGTTGACTCCGATGCAGCCCAACTGGGGCAAAAATCGGTCATTTGTAACCAGCAATACTACCACCGATCCAACCGGCACGCCAACCTACTCAACTCAGATATCATCGACGTTTTTTGCCCAGGCATTAGAAGTATATGCTACCGGAAAAAACCTGACGATTCAACAAAAAGACATCGCACTATTTTGGTCTGATGATGCCGGGAAGACCTTCACACCGCCCGGCCATGGCGTCTCCATTGCGACACAGGTACTTCAGACCGAGAAAGCTACGCTGGCAACAGCGGCTGAGACCTACGCGAAAATCGGAATGGCTACGGCCGATGCCTTTATTGCCTGCTGGCGTTGCAAATACCGCTTTAATATCGTTCGGCCTGTTTCCTACATCAATCTGGCTATTGACCCTACCTGGAAACCGCTGCTTACAACGCCCCCCTTCCCGGAGTATACATCAGGACACTCAAGCGGTTCAGGGGCTGCGGCTCAAATCTTAGAGGACACGTTTGGGTCAAACTATGCCTTTACGGATCACTCACACGATAAGCGCGGTTTAACAGCCCGTTCGTTTAAGTCATTTCGGGAGTATGCCGAAGAAGCAGCTATTTCGCGTTTGTATGGCGGTATCCATTACCGCAACTCCAATGAGCAGGGGTTAGCCAATGGCCGTCGTGTTGGCCAAAACGTGCTGGCGCTGAGCTGGAGGAAGTGATTAATGAATAATGGAGAATGAGTAATGTATAATAGGTGCTGTATGCGGCCATTATACATCACTCATTCTCCATTATTCATTAATACGCTCTAACCAACTTACCTTCCATAAAATTCACGAAGGCTTTGTTTACGACGTTATTGCCACCGGGCGTGGGGTAATTTCCCGTAAAATACCAGTCGCCGGAGTGATTCGGGCAAGCCCGATGAAGATTTTCAACGGTTTGATAGACAACGGCTACTTCGGCCTTTAAATCGGCAGGCGTAACAATCTCGGCCACTTTCCGGGAGAGTTCATCGTGCGTGAACGGCTCGAAGATAGCCTTCACATAGTTCTGCTGGGTAGCATTACCCGACTCGATAGCCGCTACGCACTGAGCGTAGACTTCATCCAGCAATTCTTCCTGACCACGATCTTTTAAAAGTTCCAGAGCGGCCCGGAAACCAATGAATTCCTTAAACTTTGACATGTCGATGCCATAGCAGTCAGGGAAACGGATCTGCGGGGCCGATGACACGATGATTATTTTCTTGGGACCCAGCCGGTCCAGCATTCGCAGAATACTTTTTTCGAGCGTGGTACCACGCACGATGGAGTCATCAACAACGACTACGTTGTCTTTACCTTTCTTGATGACCTCAAACGTGGTGTCGTAGACATGAGAAACCATGTCGTCGCGTTGCGAATCGTCGGCAATAAACGTTCGTAACTTAACGTCTTTGGAGACCAATTTCTCGATGCGTGGCCGGAACGACAACACTCTGTCTAATTCTTCTTCAAACAGGATGCCCTCCATAATGGCCTTCTTTCGCTGCTTATAGAGATATTCTTCTAAGCCCTCAACCATCCCAAAAAAGGCGGTTTCGGCGGTGTTGGGAATGTAGGAGAAAACCGTGTTTTCGAGGTCGTAATCTATTTCTTTGAGAATCTGCGGAATGAGCAGTTTTCCCAGCATTTTGCGCTCGTTGTAAATATCGGGGTCGGTAGCGCGTGAGAAATAAATTCGCTCAAAACTGCACGATTTCTTCTCGATGGGCTGCACAAACTGCTGCTCCATGTACTCGCCATACTTATCGATGATGAGCGCGTGGCCGGGTTTCACTTCCTGAATGGCGCTGTATTCAGCATTGAAGGCCGCTTTGATAGCCGGTTTTTCCGAAGCGACGACCACGATTTCGTCGTCGGCATAATAATAAGCGGGACGAATCCCGGCTGGGTCGCGGGCCACAAAGGCGGCTCCGTAGCCTGTCATGCCCACCATTGCGTAGCCGCCGTCGAAATCGCGGCAGGAGCGGTGCAGTACGCGCTGAAGATCGAGGTTGTCTTCAATAATGTCCGACAGATCGGGGTTTTCGTAGATACCCTTGAATCGCTCAAATACGCGTTGGTTCTCTTCGTCTAAGAAGTGACCAATTTTTTCCATCACCGTTACGGTGTCAACCTTATCCTTTGGATGCTGGCCCAGCGAAACGAGTTTGCCAAACAGCTCATCAACATTAGTCATGTTGAAGTTTCCGGCTACGACTAAGTTTCGGCTTCGCCAGTTGCTTTGCCGAAGCATGGGGTGGCAGTTTTCGATTTCGTTGGCGCCGTGTGTGCCATAGCGCAGATGACCCATCCAGACTTCGCCCGTGAAGGCAATGTTCTCCTGAAGCCATTTTGCGTCTTTCGCCTTTTCTTTGTTGCCCTTGAGGGCTTTGCGAAACTTTTTATTGACCTTCTCGAAGATATCGGTTACCGGTCGTTGATCAACTGAGCGGTACCGGCTGATATAGCGATGGCCCGCTGGTACGTCGAGTTTAATGTTGGCAATCCCGGCTCCGTCCTGTCCGCGATTGACCTGCTTTTCCATCAGCAGGTAGAGTTTATTGGCCCCATAAAGAGCCGTACCGTACTTATCAATGTAATACTGGTACGGTTTGCGAAGTCGAATCAGGGCAATCCCGCACTCATGCTTGATGGCGTCGCTCATGAGAGAGTTTATCGAAGCTCGTTGACTTTAGTCTTAATGAAGTAATAATCTGTTAACGGCTCCATGTCGGCAATGGTTCGGCGAAGACGTACACAAAGGTAGGTAAAAACAAGAACCTAACTGGTTCTTAAATCGCCTGTTTTCAAAACCCACCTACCCATTAGTAAATAAATAGCAACCGATGCAAGCGTACCCACCAGCGATCCCGCATAGGCATCTTCCACAAAATGCTGGAACAAATAAACCCGCGAATAGCCCGTTAAAACGCCCAGCATCAACCAAAACCAGCCCCTATTTTTTCGCTCGTCGAGAAAGGCCAGCAGGCTGAACAGGGCAAAAGCCGTGGTGGTGTGGCCCGACGGAAAGCTATTGTAGCTGTAAATATCCAGGCCTTTAATGATGTGATATTCGTAGGTGGAGTGCTCAAAAAATTTTAACGGACGGGGTGAGTTTGGGTAAACAATTGTTTTTAGAAACAGAGACATCAGGGCCGAGAGCGCGAAACTGGCGAAGCCCATCAGGCCAATCCGCCAATTATAAATGAGCAGCATCAGGCAAACAATCACTGAAAACGCGCCGTCACCCATGTAGGTAATGTACGGAAACAGAAAATCGGTCACTTCACTATTGCGAATATTCACCCACTGCATCAACTGTTCCTGTGAATAAAGCAGTTGCAGGATGCCCACCATCGCCAGTAGCAGGACGTAGGGAACGAAGAAGAGTGGGTTTTTACGCAGTAAATTCAGCAGCATTACCTATTGTTTTTGTCATCCCGACGCAGAAGGGATCTCTCAACTATCCAGACCAATGAGATCCCTCCTGCGTCGGGATGACAAAAAATCATTTAACTTTTTCGACCGTGATCCCCACACTCAGGATGTTAAGCAGTGGGTCTTGGCGCATGTATTGTCGAATTTGCATGGTGTATTTACCCGGCTTGGGAAAACGATAATTACGTTTCATCAGAAACTTATGATCAAACAGGTCGCCGAGACCGTCACCGCTGGGTTTACCCGTTTTGGGGTCCATCAGAATCAACTCATCGAGCCTCGATTCGAGTTCTTTGCCGCTGGCATCGCGCAGATAGCGCGTCAGGTAAAGGTTATAATAGCCATAAGACAGGCTATTGCGGAGATTATAATAAATGTTGTAGGGTATTGATGCATCGGTGATCTCGAACGTGAATGAAGGCGCATTTTTAATATACCATTTGCCCTCTTCAATATCTGTATACTCTTTATAGACCGCATTCGTGTCGCAGCCAATGAACAGCAGCGCCAATAATGCTCCTAAAGCCAGTCGTTTCATGCGTCTGTTAAATAGCGTACAAAGGTACGACGGGCAAGCTGGCTTTTCAACTGGCAAAAAACGAGACAAATAGTTTGCAAACGATAAAAATAGTTTTAGATTTGTTACATGGAAAAGCTAACCGCAAAAGAAGAAGAAGTAATGCAGGTGCTCTGGAAGATGGAACAGGGCTACGTAAAGGACATGGTTCCCCAGTTTACGAACCCACCCCTGCACTATAATACCGTTTCGACCATTGTTCGAAACCTCGAAGAAAAAGGGTATGTAGGCCACCGCGCTTATGGCAACACGCACGAATACTACCCTATTATTAGCAAGGAAGCGTATCAAAATCGCTTCGTGCTGACGAAAGTGGTGGATCAGTATTTCGATAACTCTTACAAAAACTTAGTAAGCTACTTTGCTCAGAACGAGAAGATTTCTGCCGACGAACTGCGGGAAATTTTGGCCATGATCGAGAAAAAGTAGTGTATGGAAACCCTGCGCTATGTGGTGCTGGTTAATGGCCTGCTCGCGGTTGCGAGTCTGGCCTACTATGTTTTGCTCCGGCGCGAAACGTTTTTCGGCGCAAACCGGCTGGCGTTGTGGCTGGGGGTAGTGAGTGCGTTTGTGCTGCCTCTGTTGGAACTACCCGACTGGCGACCGCAACCCGTGCGAACGGTGATGCATCGCACCGCCCAGGCCATCGTACCGAAAGTATTGCCCAGCACGGTAGCTCCGCAGTCCGATATAACCATAACCTACCCAAATGGAAAAACCTTTCCTGCCTTTCGGCAGCAACCATCAGGAGATGGGTGGCCGTGGCAGTATGTGTTAATTGGCCTATATACGCTGGGAGTTGCGTTCTTGTCCTGCCGTTTTCTTATCTAATACCTTTCGCTGCGAAAACTCATCCAGCAATCTATTCATGAGCCTTACAATGAGTTTACGCTGGTGTGCAATGAAGGAATTACATCACCCTTTTCCTTTTTCAACTGGGTCGTACTGAACCCCGACCGTCACACGCCTGATGAGTTGGAGCAGATTCTCCGACACGAGCGGGTTCATGTTCGGGAGCGGCACAGTTTGGATATGATTGGAGCCGAATGGCTGTGCATTCTGTTCTGGTTCAATCCGGCGGTTTATCTGTTTCGGTATTTGCTCCACCAAACACTCGAATTCAGCGCCGACCGGGCCGTATTGGCCGAAGGTGTCGATGCAAAGCTGTACCAGTATAACCTGTTGAAAGTGAGTTTGGCCGAAGGGCAGTCGGCCATTACAAATCATTTTAGCAAGTCGCAGCTTACATCCCGAATCGTCATGCTCAACAAACCAGACTCCTCGAAAATTACCTGGCTAAAATACCCCGTGTTGCTGCTCGCCACGCTCACGATTGCTACGTTGTTCGCTCGCCCGAAAGCCCAAACGCTGGCGAGGTTCATACCCCGGCCAGCCGCCCACGTAGTAGCCACCGTGTTGGGCACGGAGCCGACGCGCGCTCCTCTCGACGCTCAGCCCGTGCAGGTAAAAGCCGTTACTGTATCAGCTTCGCCCTTGTCAGAGTCGGTAGCTCAAGTAGCTACGTTCGCCGACACCATTCAGCAGCTAACGGCCTCGACGGATTCGGTGCGGGTTAGTTCATCCCGGTACGTCCAGTGTGTCGGTAATACGCTATACTGGGTGATTACGCCCAAGACCAGTATTGATGACTTCGTACTTATCAATCAGGAATTAGCCAAGTATCGTCGTAAGATGCAATTGAACGAAGTTAGGTATGACCCAACGTATTCATATATTGATCGGATTATATTTACGATAGTTGGGCCAATGGGATATGGTGTCCAATACAACGGGGTGAGTGGTGGCAATGGAAAGCCAATTTCATCTTTTGCCGGGTTAGTAGGCATTGGCGTTAAAGCAAACATAGGCGGTACCCACAACCTACCCAACCGCGACAATACGTTCCCCGCAGATTTACGTAAAGTGGCATCTGACGAAGAAAATGCAGCGAGGAAGCTTTATAAGGAGCAGCTTCCGGAAAAAATGGTCCGAGCCGGTAGAGAACGTTTTGCGCTTTACGAAGATAACTCATCGGTTTACACAAAAGCGGATATACTTCAAGCCGGAAGTCAGTTCAGTGAATTGGTCGTGTTACCGAACGGAGCACTCTCTGTAAGTGATAAGTTGGAGAACGTTTCCATCTACATGAACAATCTACCCGTTCAGCGAGAAGCCGTTGGCATGTGGAATATCAATCAACTATATAAAGTTATTGTCCGGCGACAAGTCAGCCCTCAAAGCCAACAGCCCACAACGACTGGTCTATTCATATACGCTGTAGAAGACTGATAGTTATGTACACCTTCACCAACCAGTTCATGGGCTCTATTCTTCGTCGACGCATTGATATGATAAACAGCCGACGTTCCGGGTCATGGGCCTGGTGGCGGTATGCTTTCCTGTTTTTCACAATTATGACAGGAGCGTTTGCCTGTCAGTTCATCAATAACGGTCCAGCACATAAGTACATTCATGAGTCAGGTGATGTGTTTTTCAGCCTTATCACCGCAAAAACGTCGGATGCCGATTTCGATACGCTGCGTCAGGAGCTTACTCAGCGCGACATTAAACTGAATATTGATAAGCTAATACGGCTTGCCAATGGACAAATTCAACAGCTTACCCTAACTATCCAGGTGCCCAAACCTGGTCATCCTATCAATACGGGGGTTGGTTCATCTATTGGGCAATCGACAATACCCGCCATTGGGTTACGCTGCGATCACATGGGTTGTCAGCTTAGCGCCGTTAACGAACAATTTCCCAAACGACTGCAAGCGCTGGCCATTCAGGAAGATGTCTCCTCTTTACTGCTAACTGATCTGGAGCACAATGCATTTACCGATGCAAATGCTGCCTTCGGATTATATCGGGTGTTTTTCAGGAATGACTTTTTAGAGAGTAATTATTTCGGCTTGCGGAAAACAGCGATTCGTATGACGCCTGACTACCACTTAGATGTATATCCTGAGTACCAGAAAGCGGTCATTTTCTTAGATGGTCAGGAAATTAATCGGGATGAATTAGCCCGGTTCCCCCCTCTCGACCTTAAAAAGGTGATAGTTTTTAACGGTGAAGCGGCTGTGATGCGGTTAGGCAATATCCGGGCTAAACACGGTCTAATTTTACTTTCCCGCTTGAATAACATTACGATTCGGGATAAATATGCGGCCACGCCCCTTTTAGAGATGGCTTATCCAAAACTTTTTTCTCAGCCCTGATGTACACCTTCACCAACCAGTTCAGCAGCCCCAGCCTTCGCCAGCGTATTGGCATGATGAACGGCCATCACTCCGGGTCGCTGGCCTGGTGGCGGTATGTAATCTGGACGGCGCTTATGGGCGTTATGGCAATTGCCTGCCGCCATACCCAAACGACCGACGAAGTAGACGTTACGTTGCGTGATCCTGCCTTTCCACTCACCAACGCCACACGGGTGCTGGCCAATGAACTCGACCAACAGGATATGCCCTGGTTTCGGCAGTCGAGTTTGTTAACACCCTATCAGCCAGCTATCATAAACGGCCGACGGGTTACGCGCGTCCTGCCCTTAAACTACCCTGAAATTTTGTGCCTCAGAAATAATCAGCTTAGCCTGAAGAATACATCACCAGACCGTGTGAAGGTATTTATTAATGGGCAGGCGAGCATACCCTCAGCTTTATCAATTCTCACGTTTGAGGAAGTAGAGGATTTATTAGTGTATGAGAAATGGGACGATGCACTCAACGCTGACAAATACCCGGAATCGTACCGGTTATTTATTAGCACAACTCATAAAACGCCAACCGAAAATCCAACACGCATACAGTGGAAGCAGTATTTACTGGCGAATGCTATCTCCGACTACCCGCTTGGAAAGTCCGGCACGTTTTCGATGAACAAGTTACTCGAAGCTGCTTTTTTCCAGAATAAACTGGCCTTTGTTTCACTCACTAAAGACAACCATCTAAAACTCTACGACGAGTTTGCTACCGATATTGATTTGTATATCAATGGCTTGCCTGTCGATAAAAAGAATATTGAAGCGGTTCACGTCCGGGAAGTGGACAAGCTCTACACCCGCGAGCGACACTTTCAAGAATGGGCCTACGGGCCAAATCGGACACACCGCTATATTATGTACGTTCAAACCTCGCCCAAACGAGCTAAGCGCGATAGTAGCTATTATGTCTTTAGTCCATTCTACTCGGGCGATTTTTGACGCTTATAGTGTGGAGCGCTGGTCCGCGTAGCCGTAGCCTAATAAATTTTTCAGCTACGGCTACGCGGACCAGCGCTCCACACTAAACAAATAACCCCAGCCAATTGGTCGGGGTTATTTGTTTAAGAAACTCTACCGTTCGGCGTTGGTCGGGCGGCATTATTTTCGGGGCCGCGTGGCTTCTTCTTTTTCTTCTTACCAGGCCGGGCCGTGTATTTGGCATCTAATTTTTGTAGGTCGCTATTGAGCGCGGCTGCCGTCACGGGTTCTTTTTCGCCGACGGGTGTCAGTACGTCGAACGACTCGGGGACAACGCCTTTTTTGTTCAATTCAACAATTTCCAGTACGCGGGCAATGGGCAGCGGATACCAGGTACTTTCGGCCCCGTAGCCAAACCACATCAGTTTTCTGAAAATATCGGTCTTCTGTAAATAAGCGCGGCCTTTTTGCGTTTCTAACGGCTTTTCAATCGTCGGAATATCGCGCAGGGCATCCATGTAGGTGTCTAACTCGTAGTTCAAACAGCACTTCAACCGCCCGCACTGCCCCGATAATTTCGCCGGATTCAGCGACAGATTTTGATATCGTGCCGCCGAGGTCGCAATGTTTTTAAAATCGGTGAGCCACGTCGAGCAGCACAGTTCACGACCGCATGAGCCAATGCCACCCAACCGCCCGGCCTCCTGCCGAAGGCTGATTTGCCGCATTTCGATACGAGCCTTAAACTCCCCCGCCAACATCTTAATCAACTCCCGGAAATCGACACGCTCTTCCGATGAGTAATAGAAAGTCGCTTTCGTGTTATCCGACTGAAATTCAACGTCAGATAGCTTCATGTTAAGCTTTAACTCGCGGGCAATTTCGCGGGAACGATACAAAGCGGGCAGGTCACGCAGAACCGCCTGCTCGTGGCGTTCCATGTCCTTTTGGGTAGCAATCCGATGAATGACTTTGGTATCGTCCGTGATTTTAATGTTCCGCTTTTTCACTTGCAGCCGCACTAACTCACCCTGCAGGGAAACAGCTCCGATATGAAACCCAGACTGCATTTCAACAACCACATAATCGCCGGTAGTGAGGTCGAGTTGGTGAACATTACGGTAATACTCTTTTCGGCCACCTTTAAATTTCACCTCAACCACATCATACCGCAAGCCGGGCATAGCCACATCGCTTAGCCAGTCGAAAGAATTCAGTTTATTACAGCCGCCAGTGCCACACCCTCCGCTTCCGCATCCGGCAGTGGCTGTTTTCTGCCCATCCGATGCGCCACGCTGGGTTCCGCACCCGCCGGTAGCACAAGATTTACAACTCATATCTATATAGTTATAGAGTTGTAAGGTTATCGAGTTGTAAAGTTGATGATACTTGTAGTAACCCTACAACTTTATGGCTCTATAACTTTATAACTCAATTAGTTAGTCGGCATACCGAATCAGGTCAACCCCAATATCTTTTCGGTACTGTTTGCCATCAAATTGTACCATTCGGGCCGCTTCCTGCGATTTCCGAACGGCATTTTCAAGCGAATTAGCCTGAGCCGTTATGGCCAGCACTCGCCCGCCGTTGGTCAGTACATGACCGTTTTTTACTAACGTTCCGGCATGGAACGCCATTACATCCTCTAAACGCTCTAATTCTGAAATGATTTTACCGGTCTCGTAATTGCCCGGATACCCGCCCGATACCAGCATAGTGGTTACGGCTGTTTGGGGAGAAACCTGAATGTCAATTTTACTTAATTCGCCATCGGCCGTAGCCACCATCAAATCGACAAAATCGGTTTGAATTCGGGGTAGTACGACCTCTGTTTCGGGATCACCCATACGGGCGTTGTACTCGATAACAAAGGGTTCACCATTTACTTTCATCAATCCGATAAAGATAAAACCCTGATAGCGAATGCCTTCCTGTTGCAATCCGGCTAAAGTGGGCTTCACTACTTTATCCTCGACTTTTTGCAAAAAGGCTTTATTGGCAAATACAACCGGCGACACAGCCCCCATACCGCCCGTGTTAGGGCCAGTATCTTCATCACCAATTCGTTTGTAATCCTTTGCTTCGGGCAGAATCTTGTAGTTTTCGCCATCGGTCAGCACAAAAACCGACAGTTCAATACCCCGCAGAAATTGCTCCACAACGACTTTGCTTCCGGCAGCACCAAACTGCTGACCATCAAGTATATTCCGCAAAGCGGTTTGGGCATCGGCTACTGTTTCAGCAATGATAACACCCTTACCAGCCGCCAGCCCGTCGGCTTTTATGACAATCGGCAAAGAGTGCGTTTCCAAATAAGACAACCCCTCCTGCAACGTCTCGACCGTAAACGTTCGCGAAGCCGCCGTTGGAACGCCATAGCGAACCATAAACTGTTTGGAAAAGTCCTTACTGCCCTCCAATTGGGCACCCTGTGCATCGGGGCCAACGATGCGAAGTTTGGCTAAATCGGGTTCATTCCGCAGAAAATCAACGATTCCTTTTACTAAGGGCTCTTCCGGCCCTACGATAAGCAGATCAATTTTTTTGTCACGAATGAGATTGACAATGGCAGGAAAATCATTGTAGCCTACCGGTAAATTGGTAGCAATCTGCGCCGTTCCTGCATTGCCAGGCGCCACAAACAATGTATCACATAACGGGCTTTGCGCCAACTTCCACGCAAACGCGTGTTCGCGCCCACCCGACCCCAGTATTAGTATATTCATTTGTTAGTCAGTAGTCGATAGTCGATAGTCAATAGTCGATAGTAATAAATTACTGACGACTATTGACTATCGACTATCGACTTAGTTTGCTACTTCCGACAGGAATTTAATACGCATCAGGCGCAGGTCTTGTTCAGTGAAATCGTCGCCCCCAAATTCGCGCATAGCCACGGCAATATTATCGCTTTCGGCCCGCATGAAGTAGTCGTAGATTTCATCCTGCCGGTCTTCGTCCATGACCTGATTAATGTAATAATCAAGATTGAGTCGTGTACCCGAATAACAGATATGTTCGATTTCTTCCATCAGGTCTTCCATCGAGAGCGACTTCGACTCGGCAATTTCGTCTAAGTCAACCTTCCGGTCAATCTGCTGAATAATGAAAATTTTGACTTTCGATTTATTAACGGTGGACTTAACAACCACATCCTTGGCCGTTTCTATTTCGTTATCTTCTACGTATTTGGTAATCAGATCGATGAATGGCCGCCCGAACTTCTGCACCTTACCCATCCCGACGCCGTTAATCTGCGCCATTTCCTCGCGGGTGGTAGGGTACGTTGTTGCCATCTCTTCCATAGATGTCTCCTGGAAAATGACATAGGGCGGCAGATTTTTTTCCTTGGCAATCTTTTTCCGCAGTGCTTTCAGCAGACCCAGCAGTTCTTCATCGTAGGCCACCCCTCCCGACGATGGCGACGAATCTTTATCTTCGTCTTCTTTTGTTTCAGTGGTCAGTTGTTCGTAGTCGTGGTCTTTTGAGAGCGTAACTGGATACGGGTCTTCAATGTAATTCATCCCCCGTTGCGTTACCTTCAGAATACCGTAATTATCGACATCTTTTTCGAGATAGCCGTAAATCGTGATCTGCTTGATAAGCGAACACCAATAGTTGCAGTCTTCGCTAAATTCACGCCCTTTCCCATACACGGCCAGTCGGTCATGCTCGTAGCTGGTTACATACTGGTTGCCCGTAGCGGTTAGCACGTCGGCTAAGTGTGTGACATCGAACCGTTGGTCGGTTTGCAATACGGTTTGCAGGGCCAGCACTACTTCATGTTGGGCCTTGAATTTTTCGGTTGGCTTCAGACAGTTGTCGCAATAGCCGCAGTCTTTATCTAAAAACTCACCAAAATAGCCTAATAACTGCCGACGACGGCAAACGCCCAGATTCGCATACGATACCATTTCGGTGAGCAGGTGCTTGGCGTTGTCGCGCTCGGTAACGGGCTTGTCTTTGTTGAATTTTTCAAGCTTAACGATATCGTCGTAGCTGTAGAACATCAGGCAATTGCCTTCCAGCCCATCGCGGCCCGCCCGACCCGTTTCCTGATAATACCCTTCCAGCGATTTCGGCGCATCGTAGTGAATCACAAACCGAACGTCGGGCTTGTCGATACCCATTCCGAAGGCGATGGTGGCGCAGATTACGTCAACGTCTTCGTTCAGGAAGGCATCCTGGTTGTTCATCCGGGTCGTGGGGTCCAGACCTGCATGATACGGCAACGCCTTTACGTCGTTCACATTTAACAGTTCGGCAATTTCTTCGACCGTTTTACGGCTCAGGCAATACACAATGCCCGACTTACCTTTATTCTGCTTGATGAATTTGATGAGCTGCTTTTTAGCATCGACTTTCGGCTTTATCTCGTAGTACAGATTTTTCCGATTGAACGATGTTTTATAGAGGTTAGCATCCTCCATTTGCAGGTTTTTCTGAATATCCTGCTGTACTTTAGGCGTTGCCGTGGCGGTAAGGGCAATCACGGGCAGGTTCCCGATGTTGTCGACAATTCCCCGAATTTTACGGTACTCCGGGCGGAAGTCATGACCCCACTCCGATATACAGTGGGCCTCGTCAATAGCCACAAAGGAAATGTTGGCTTTCTTTAAAAAATCCAAATTTTCTTCCTTTGTCAACGACTCAGGCGCAATATAAAGTAGTTTAAGCGAACTATTGAGCGTGTCTTTCTTCACCTTATTCATCTCAGCTTTCGAGAGTGTCGAGTTCAGAAATTGCGCGTTGATGCCAAACGCGTTTAACTGGTCAACCTGATTTTTCATCAGGGCAATCAGGGGCGAAATAACAACCGCCGTACCCTCACTCACAATAGCGGGCAATTGGTAGCACAGGGACTTACCCGCGCCCGTGGGCATAATAACGAAGGTGTTTCGCCCTTCCAGGATACTATAAATAATGACTTCCTGCTCGCCCCGGAACTGGCTGTACCCAAAAATTTCTTTTAGCCGCTCTTTTAGCGTTGTATGGACTGATTGGTCAACCTGCATCATTCTACAAATCGTACAAAAGTTACTTAACTCTACTGGCTTGCCGTATCTTTGCTATATAAAGTTAGCGAATATACACCGCAAACTATTCCTGATTAGCATAACTGCCGTTGAAAGTAATAAAAAATCCTAAGACTATTGCCCAATCGGTGCTGTTAGCCGAGGCCGAAGCGATCCGTAATGCCGTGGATTTGCTGGACGACGAATTCGACGCTACTGTCGAAGCCATCCTGAGTACATCGGGTCGGTTGGTCGTAACGGGGGTGGGAAAAAGTGCCCTCATTGGTCAGAAAATCGTGGCAACCATGAACTCGACCGGCACACCAGCCCTGTTTATGCATGCCGCCGATGCCATTCATGGCGACTTGGGTATGATTCAGGACAACGACGTTGTGCTGCTTATTTCCAAGAGTGGCAACACCGCCGAAATTAAAGTGCTGATACCGCTGCTCAAGCGAACGGGCGTCTGCCTGATTGCCTTAGTAAGCGCCCGCGATTCGTATCTGGCCCAGCACGCTGATCATGTTCTTCATGCCTATGCTGAACAGGAAGCCGACCCGTTAAACTTAGCTCCTACTACCAGCACGACGGTGGCGTTGGCCATTGGCGATGCCTTAGCGGTTAGTTTGCTGGAAATGCGTGGGTTTACCCGGCAGGATTTTGCTCGCTACCACCCCGGCGGTTCACTGGGGAAAAAGCTCTATTTAAAGGTAGCCGACATTTTTCCACACAATCAATGTCCACAGGTATTACCCGATACGCCCGTGCGCGAGGTAATTTTCACTATTTCGGCTAACCGACTGGGTGCTACGGCTGTTGTTACAGACGATGGAAAACTGGCCGGTATCGTAACCGATGGCGACATTCGGCGCATGGCCTACGACCATGATTCGTTCTGGCAGCTACGCGCGCAGGACGTAATGACCCCCTCCCCCGTGTGTGTAAACCCCGATGAATATGCCGTAGCAGCCCTACAGATTATGCAGGAGCGGGATATTACTCAACTTATTGTAGCCGAAGAGAACCGTGTACAGGGCTTTGTTCACCTCCACGATCTATTAAGGGAAGGTCTGGTGTAGTGTAATTTCTCAAGGCTTTGTAACATTCATCATACCTCGATTAACATTCCGCTCCTATAGAGCTACCCCAAACAGACTCAATTGAATAAAGCCAGTCAATTCTCGCAAATTTTGTTTAATTTTTTTTTGCAATTGTTAAACAAAATCCACACTTTTGATTCCACAGAATGGGGGGAATTTTCCACACTCCACACATTGAATCGTAACGTATAGCGATAATGAGAGAAATTTAATTTTTCATAATACACTAACATTCAGCATTTTACATTACCAATAGCGTAGAAATACGTATTCATGAAAAGACTGGATATTTTTTTGTCTATTGAGTGAGTACAACTGATTCAACTGAAAAACTTATAACAGCCATGACCGCTCTTGAATTTACTACCCATATTGGCAAAGTGTCTAAGTCATTACGTCCATTTGCTCTCCGTCTGACCAAAGACGTCGAAGATGCCAACGACCTTTTACAGGACACTCTGCTGAAAGCATTCACCAACCGCGATAAATATACGGATGGCACTAACCTGAAAGCCTGGCTGTACACTATTATGAAGAACACCTTCATCACCAACTACCAGCGCATGGTGCGGAAAAACACTTTCATCGACACAACTGACAACCTCCATTACATTAACTCCATTGACAGTAGCACCGATAATCTGGCCTACTCGTCGTTTGCCCAGGATGATATAAACCGGGCTGTTAATGGGCTTGATGATACCTACAAGACTCCATTCATGATGCATTTCCGGGGTTTTAAATACCACGAAATCGCAGCAAAACTGAATATCCCCATTGGTACTGTGAAGAATCGGATTCACATTGCCCGCAAAGAATTGAAAGGCCAGTTAAAAGTTTACGCATATTTTAACGCCTGAGCGATACTTTTTTAAAGGTCGCCCGTCTAAGGTTTATTGATTGAGTAGTTTTTGGTTAAAAAAGAGGAAGGTTCGAAAAGTTGGGTAGAATTCTACCCAACTTTTTTGTTTATATGCTACTCATTATTAGCAAGTTATATTAGATGCGCGATATCAGCGCCGTTTCTTTATTCCGGCTGGTGTGAGCCTGACAGATGGCATCTGACGATTGACAGACTCAAAAAAATATAGGTAGTTTGGTCAAACAAAACCCTTCATCAACTACTTTTCCAGTCTTTCAATCATTTTTTCTGATTTTTTTTTGATGCCCCATCGTATTCTTGTTATTGGTGCCGGGTTTGCCGGGCTGGCCGCTGCAACCAGTCTTGCCGACAAAGGGTACGACGTTACCATTCTTGAAAAAAACGCTATGCCCGGCGGTCGGGCAAGGGTTTTTCAGGCGGAAGGATTTACCTTCGACATGGGCCCAAGCTGGTATTGGATGCCCGATGTATTTGAGACCTATTTCGCCCGCTTCGGCAAAAAACCATCTGATTACTATACCCTCGTTCGGCTCGATCCTTCTTATTCCGTCATTTTCAGCCCAACTGAAGCCATTGACTTACCCGCCGGACAGGAAAAATTAGAAATCCTTTTCGACCAAATGGAGCCAGGAGCCGGGCGTAAACTGCGGGAGTTCCTCAAACAGGCGTCTTATAAGTATGAGGTGAGCATGAACAAGTTCGTTTGGAAACCAAGCCGATCAATCACCGAATTTTTAAGCCTGAAATTACTCTATGATGTTACCCGACTGGACGTTTTTCAGTCGTTTGCCACGCATGCCCGAAAATTTTTTACACACCCTCGCTTACTTGAAATAGTGGAGTTTCCGGTCCTCTTTTTGGGCGCTACACCCGAAAACACCCCGGCCATGTATAGCCTGATGAATTATGCCGAAATGGCGTTGGGAACCTGGTATCCAATGGGTGGCATGCATGAGATTGTAAAGGCGATGGTCAGTCTGGCTGACGAGAAAGGGGTTAAGCTACTGTTGAACCAGACGGTGCAAAAAATTGAGGTGACCAATCATAAGGTGCAGCGGGTCATTACCAATGAGGGCATTTTTGAGGCAGATGCTGTTGTAGCTGGGGCTGACTATCATCACGTTGACTCGATATTAGTTGACGCTGCGTATCGCAACTATGATGAGAGCTATTGGCAGACACGAGTTATGGCTCCTTCCTCGCTGCTTTTTTATCTGGGTGTCAATAAACGGGTGCCGCGTTTGCAACATCACAATCTGTTCTTCGACGAAGATTTTACGTTGCATGCTCAGGAAATCTATGAAACGCCCCGTTGGCCTTCTAAACCCTTGTTTTATGCATCGGCCCCGTCGAAAACTGACCCCAGCGTAGCGCCTGAAGGGTACGAAAATTTATTCCTGCTCATTCCGGTTGCGCCCGACCTCACCGACGATGCCGTCACCCGCGAATACTATTATGATCTGATTATGAACCGGCTCGAAGCCTATGTAGGCGAGGAAATTCGTCCGCATGTGGTGTTCAAACGTAGTTACGCCCATACTGACTTTAAAGCGGATTATAATGCCTTTCGGGGCAACGCATATGGCCTGGCGAACACCCTCCGGCAGACGGCTTTGCTAAAACCATCGTTAAAGAACAAACGGGTTAACAACTTGTTCTACACCGGTCAACTTACCGTGCCTGGGCCTGGTGTGCCTCCGTCGCTAATCTCGGGACTGGTGGTGGCCGATGAGGTTGCCAAAGAATTTGCTTAGCTTTAGAGGATAGACGCAATAGTAATCCTTTCGCTTAAACCCTTCTTCTTAAACTTTATGATGGCATTGTTCAATAAAACCGCACTGGAATGCAGTAAAATCATTACGGAGCGGTATAGTACGTCGTTTACATTAGGCATTAAAACTCTTGACCGTAAATTCCATCTGCCAATCTATGCCATCTACGGATTTGTTCGATATGCCGATGAAATTGTGGATACTTTTCACGAGTATGACAAAAAAACACTGCTCGAACGCTTTAAACATGACACCTATCAGGCTATCGACGAAGGCATCAGCCTTAACCCAGTGCTCCAGTCATTTCAGCTTATTGTCAATCAGTATAAAATTGAGCATGAACTGATCGAGGCTTTTCTGAAGAGTATGGAGATGGACCTGTATTATCAGGATTACGATTCAGATGGCTACGACACCTATATCTATGGTTCAGCCGAAGTGGTGGGCCTGATGTGCCTGCGGGTGTTCTGTCAGGGCGACTGTCAGGAATTTGATCGTCTGCGCGAGCCCGCCCGTAAACTGGGGTCTGCTTTTCAGAAAGTGAATTTCCTGCGCGATATGAAAAGCGATTTTGTCGAGCGCGGACGCACATACTTTCCCGGTGTGGACTTTAATGACTTTGGAGGTGACGCCAAACAACTTATCGAGGCCGACATTCAGCGCGATTTTGACGAGGCTTATGTGGGTATTATGAACCTGCCGCGCGGAGCCAGAATGGGCGTGTATTTAGCCTATATGTATTACCAGACGCTATTCAATAAAATAAAGCAGCTCCCGGCTTCCCGCATTCAGAACGAGCGCGTTCGAGTACCTAACCCGCAGAAGTTTGCCCTACTGGCCCAAACCTATTTGAAATACCGATTGAACGTGCTTTAATAAAGTGCGTAGAAATTCTACGCACCCTTTTTCTCAAACGTCCCTAATACGCCCCCCAGCACCGATAAATACGCCTGAACCGCTTTGGCTAACTGCGGTTTGCGCTGCTGCATGTTCATATCCACTTCGTTCATGAAGTTTTTCCAGTTGGATGCATTCAAGCAGTCCAGCGCAACAGATATGGTGGGCGTGAGCGAACGGGCCGTATGCCACCAACCGCAGGGGATGAACAGCGTTTCGCCGGGACCTACCACAAATGTTACAGGCGTCGCTTTGGCAAACAACGGGTACTTTTCCAAATCAGGATTACGAATGTCGTCTATTTCCGATACCCAGATATTACCCGGTTTTGGATACACAAAGGAAGTCTGGTCGGGTGAAATAACCGTAAACTCTTTTTGCCCGTACAACTGCGTAATGTAGGCGTGTAGGCTCATGTAGTCGTAATGCACATACGGAAATTGCGCGCCCGGGCTACCGAAGAATATCTCTAACGTATTAGCGCCAGATAGCAGCCGATTCGGCAGAAATTTGCTGTGAATCCGGTCGGGCTGGGCGTATTTCAGCCGGGGCATCACGTCGGGTAACAGTTCGGGGTAGTCGCGTTCAATCTGGAGTGTGCAGGGATAAGGTGCAGGATTGGCTTCAGTGCCTGTCAGCATCCAGTCAATGTAATCGCCAAAGTTGTAGGTCTTACCCGCAATCTCTACGTTCCGGTCACTATAGTGTTTTTTGAAAAACTCCGGCGTGAATTTGTTTTTAGCGGCCCATGCCTCGCAGGCATCGCCGATGACCACCGGGTAATTAGCGAAGAGGTGATTTTTGGCGAACTCCTCGTAGCTCATCCGGTATTTTTTTTCCACGACAATATTGTTGTCTCGCACTAATTCAACCGTTTCGGTGGTCATTGGCTGGGCAGTATGATCTGTGTAAAAAGATGGTATCCAACCTTTAGACTATGATTTTGCTCGTATAGACATTTTTCTACCCGCTATTTATTGTTCGGCGGGTTACGCTTTGTGTTTAAGCTGTCTGGAAACCGGCCTCTGTTTTATTTCTGCCTATCTTTGCCTAAACTAATTTCTCTCTGTTGATGGTACCCGAAGCGACCCTTTCGCCAGCTATTCTGGCCCGATATGAAGCCGTTGTTGGGCTGGAAGTACACTGCCAGTTGCTTACGCAAAGCAAAATTTTTGCAGCCGATGCCAACGCCTTTGGGGCTGAACCAAACACGAATATTAGTGTGATTACACTGGGGCACCCGGGCACACTCCCCAAACTAAACAGAAAGGCGATTGACTATGCCATCCGAATGGGGCTGGCCTGCGGCAGTGAGATTACCCGTCATAATATTTTCGCCCGAAAAAATTATTTCTATCCCGATCTACCAAAAGGGTATCAACTATCGCAGGATAAAGGGCCAATTTGCGTAGGTGGCGGCATCCCGGTGAAGGCCAAAGACCCCGTAACGGGTCAAACATACCAAACGACTATCCAGCTCCACCATATTCATCTCGAAGAAGATGCCGGGAAATCCATTCATGATGGCGATGAGTGGGCCACTCAGCTTGACTATAACCGTGCCGGAACGCCCCTTATCGAAATGGTAACGGACCCTTGTATCCGTACCGCCGACGAAGCCGGACAATACCTCACTGAAGTGCGCCGACTGGTTCGATACTTAGACATCTGCGATGGGAATATGGAAGAAGGCTCGCTGCGTTGCGACGTCAATGTGTCTATACGGCCCAAAGGCGCTACGCATCTCGGCACGAAGGTTGAGGTAAAAAACCTGAATTCGATTCGGAATGTGATGCGGGCAGTGGATAGCGAATTTCTTCGGCAGGTGGAATTGACCGAATCGGGCGAGCGCATTGTCCAGGAAACGCGCACCTTCGACGCGGCTACCGGGCTTAGTTATGCTATGCGGGAGAAGGAAACCATGAACGACTACCGCTACTTTCCCGACCCCGACCTGACACCGGTGATCATCTCGGACGAATGGCTGGCGGACGTTCAGGCAAAAATGCCCGCGCTACCGGCAGAACTTTACCAGAAATTCACAAGCGTATACGGGTTGCCCGATTACGATGCAGCCCTGCTGACCGATGCCAAAGAACTGGCTGAGTATTACGAGTCCGTTTGTACACAAACGACGAATTATAAAGCTGCGTCGAACTGGATTATGGGTCCGGTGAAAGGGCATTTGAACGAAAAAACCCTGCGCGAACGTCAGTTCCCGGTTTCGGCCCGTCAATTAGCCGACTTAATTGGCTTAGTTGACAATGAAACCGTGAGCCAAACAGCGGCTCAACAGGTATTTACCTTACTCACTAATCAGCCAGATGCATCGCCTGCCGACTTAGCTCAGGCAAATGGATTGATTCAGAACCGCAATACCGATGCTTTGCAAACGTTGGTAGAAGAAGTACTGACAGCGTGGCCCGACAAGGTAGAACAATATCGTAAAGGCAAGAAAAATCTGTTAGGCATGTTTGTTGGGGAGGTTATGAAAAAATCGAAAGGTTCGGCCGACCCCAAGTTGGTAAATGAGTTGTTAGCGAAGACTTTACAGACGAAATGAAAAATCTGATTTTCGGTATAACCAGTTTATTGGGCCTTGCATTGGTAGCGCAGGCACAAACCACTAAGCCCTTTACGGTAACGGGCAAAATTAATAAGGCAACGCCGGGTAGTTATGTGTATTTAGAGACAAACGCCCAGCCAACCCGCAAAATTGACTCAACCAAAGTGGCAGCGGGCAACACGTTCACGCTGAACGGAAAAGTGGCCGACGGGGGCGAAGTGTTCGTGCTGAACGTGGGCGGTGGTCAGAAAATGGCTTTGTTGGTGGAAGGGGGCGAAACCCTGAACGTGGTGGCCGACGGCTATCGAATGGATGCTAAAACCGGGCAAGTAGGCAAAGCAACCGTGACTGGCTCCAAAAATATGGAGTATTACGACAAATTAATGACCCTTCGGACCGATATGGAAACTAAGGTCTCGAACTGGAACAAACAGGTTGCGGTTGCCACGGAGAAGAAAGACAATAAGAAAATTGCCCAGATTGAGCAGGAATACACAGCCGCCGAACAGGACGTGGTCAATAAAGTAAAAGCCATACTGCCCGAAATGGGAACCTCATTAGTATCGCTATTTGCCTTAAATTTCATTAACATCGAGAGCGACTTTGCCACCTATGAGTCTCTGGCGCAACGGTTTGAAAAAGAAAATCCCAATAGTCCACATGCTAAATCGCTGATTGGCCGGGTAGCCCGCATCAAAGGCGTGTCGGTGGGTGCGCCCGCTCCAGAAATTGCGCTGAACGACACCACCGGCACACCCGTGCCCCTGTCGTCGCTGCGGGGTAAATATGTTCTGATCGACTTTTGGGCATCGTGGTGTGGGCCCTGCCGGGCCGAAAACCCGAACGTAGTCAGGATGTATAATAAGTTCAAAGACAAGGGCTTCGCGATTTATAGCGTTTCGCTCGACCAGGCCAAAGCCAACTGGACGAAAGCTATCCGCAACGACAACCTCACCTGGACACACGTATCGGACCTGAAGTTCTGGCAGTCGGCAGCGGCTCAGCAATATGGCGTACAGGCCATTCCAGCCACTTTCTTGCTCGACAAAGACGGAAAAATCATTGCCAAAAACCTTCGGGGTGACGCGCTGGAACAAAAATTAGAAGAAGTTTTGAAGTAGAATTATAAATGATGAATGATGAATGATGAATGGGGCTGACGCATCTTTTTCTTGCGTCAGCTCCATTCATCATTCATCATTCATAATCCATCATTCAATGAAAATCGCTATAGTTGGCTGCGGCAACATGGGTATGGCCTTTGCCAAATCATTTTTGCAATATGACCTTGTAAAAAAAGACGACTTACTCCTTATCGAAAAAAGTGCCGACCGTTCGGAGGCTCTGAAGGCCGAAAAAGCAGGCGTGGTTGTCGATACCATCGGTCCGCATGTGGGTGAAGCTGATTTGATTATTCTGTCCGTTAAACCGCAGGATTTTAATAGCGTTTATCAGGCGTTAAGCGAGGTTATACAGCCCAGGCAGGTGATTTTGTCGATTATGGCGGGGATACCTATCGCACAGATTCAGGAAAAACTGGGGCATCTGTTGGTTGTCCGGGCTATGCCTAATACACCTGCCATGCTCGGCATGGGTATTACCGGTTTCACAGCGGCTAAAGAGGTCGATTTAGCCAATCTGCGCCGGGTTGAAAACCTGATTAACGCTACTGGACGGTCTATATTCTTAGAAGACGAAACCATGCTTGATGCTGTGACGGCCCTCAGCGGCAGTGGCCCGGCTTATTTCTATTATGTCGTGAAAGCCATGATTGAAGCGGGTAAACAGATGGGCTTCGATGATGCCGTGTCGGCTCTACTGGTTAAACAAACCATGCTTGGCTCTTATCACCTCATCAATACCGCCGACAAATCGTTGGATGAACTCATTAAAGCCGTAGCTTCCAAAGGCGGCACCACCGAAGCCGCCCTCCGCGAATTTGAAAGCGGAGCTTTATCCGATACGCTGGTTGCTGGTATTAAAGCCGCGCAGCTACGGGCAACGGAGTTGTCGAAGGGGTAGTACCGACCGTTCCGGTCGGGAGTGAAAATAACAATTAGTTCTGTCTCTCCCGACCGGAACGGTCGGTGCTACAACCCCGTGTAACTAAACGGCGTGACGGTCCGCAACTCCTCTTTCACCGCATCGGAAACATTCAGCCCATTAATAAATTGCTGAATAGTCTGCTCCGTAATTTTCTCATTGGTGCGGGTCAGGGCTTTCAGGGCTTCGTATGGTTGTGGGTAACCTTCACGACGGAGAATGGTCTGAATACCTTCGGCCACGACCGCCCAGTTGTCTTCCAAGTCAGCGTGGAGCGCGGCAGGATTCAGTTCGAGCTTGTTTAAGCCTTTCAGCAGCGATTTTAAGGCGATGACCGAATGAGCGAAGGGAACGCCAATACTTCGCAACACGGTCGAGTCGGTTAGGTCGCGCTGGAGCCGGGAGATGGGAAGTTTAGCTGACAAATGTTCAAATAAGGCATTGGCAATCCCAAGATTTCCTTCCGAATTTTCAAAATCTATAGGGTTCACTTTGTGCGGCATCGCCGACGAACCTACCTCGCCCTCTTTCAACTTTTGCTTAAAGTAGTTCATCGACACATACGTCCAGATATCGCGGTCGAGGTCAATCAGAATGGTATTCAGGCGTTTGAAAGCATCAAGCGTGGCAGCCAGCATGTCGTAATGCTCAATCTGGGTCGTAAACTGACTCCGAACCATACCCAAACTTTCAACAAATTTATCCCCGAATTTTTTCCAGTCTTCGTTTGGATAGGCAACGGCATGAGCATTGAAATTACCCGTTGCGCCCCCAAACTTAGCCGCCGTTGGAATGTCGCTCAATAAATGCAATTGCTTTTCAATCCGCTCAACAAATACCAGCAGTTCTTTACCCAAGCGCGTTGGCGAAGCGGGTTGCCCGTGGGTACGAGCCAGCATGGGCACATCGGTCCACTGATTAGCCAATTCCTGCAAGCGCATAAATACCTGCCGATAAAGCGGCTCAATTTCGGTATCAATCGCATCACTCAGCAGAAGGGGAATAGCCGTGTTGTTGATGTCCTGCGAGGTAAGGCCGAAGTGAATAAACTCCAGAAACGGCTCAGCAGGCGATCCTTTCAGTTTTTCCTTGATGAAATACTCAACCGCCTTAACATCGTGATTAGTCGTTTTCTCAATCTCTTTAATTCGCAGCGCATCGGCTTCCGTGAAGTTTTCATAGAGCGACCGAAGCGCCGGAAACTGCGACGGGTCAACCCCCGCCAATTGGGGAATTTGCCACTCCCGAAGCGCAATAAAGTATTCAATTTCAATCCGAACCCGGTAGTGAATCAGGCCCAGTTCGGAAAAATAAGGAGCCAGCGCTTCGACTTGTGACCGGTAACGACCGTCGATGGGTGAAATGGCGGTTAATGCAGATAAACTCATGAAATGATGGATATTATAAGATGGATAATGCATGATAGGGAAGACTAAATCCTATATCACACAGCATACATCAAAACGGATTCAGATACAGGCCCACGCCAATCCAGGCCGTTTGTTGATCTTCATACTGGCTATAAGGACGAAAACCTGAATATCCTTCTACCAGAAATGTCAGGTTGTTTTGTGTCCGGCCTAATTCAATACCGATGCCCCCATGAATACCCGGACGGAAATTGGTTTGCTGCCAGAATTTAACATCCACACCGCCCACTAATCGGGCCGCATGGGTGGATGGTTTTTTGTAGAACGCACCCAGTTGAGCGCTCAGGGGTTTTCGCTCTTCTGTTTTGCGGAGCACAACGCCAGCCCCGCCATAGAGCCGCCAGTTATTTACGACACGGCTGTACGTAAAATCCAGCAGTTCATAGTTCACTGCATTAGGCGAAGGAGCGGTGATCTGGTTTCGGAAAATATAGTCGTCCCCTAAATGCGATGACAAATGATAGACCCGGATTCGATAATTATTTTCTCCCCGCCGGATGTTATAAATGATGCTGATTTTATAATCCGTATTCACAATCCGACGACGCGCTTTATTGACCTTATCATCGTGATAAGCCTCAAATTGCGTAAACGATGCTAAATCCAGCACCCATTCTTCCGCACGGCCCGGTTCGGTCGTGCGCCGGTAAAACGGTTTGGCAAACCCAAAGGCAAAGGGAACAATGCTGCCCTTATATTTTTTACCTTCCGTCCAATAGCCTGGCAAAACACTGCCATAGGTTTGCGCTTCAAGCGGGTCCAGCAAAATTGGCTCAAACAGGTGGCCTTTTGGCAGAAACTCCCGTTTAGGGCGGCTTACAACGGCGGGTTCGCTGCTTACCGTCGGCGCAGATGTCACAGAATCGACGGACTGCACCTGTCTATCCCGTCTTGTTCGGGCAGGACGCTCAACGTTGGCTGGCGCGTCAACTGGTCTTACCGGTGTCGAGGTTGTTTCTACGGCTGGCGTACTGACCGGGGCCGGTCCGGGAGCGGTTTCTTTTTTGCGTTTTTCACGCTTCTCTCTCCGCGTAGGTTCGGTCACAACCGGTGACGTTTCTACGGGCTGATTAGTAACCGGCTGTGTGGTAACAGGTGCAGACACTGACGCTGGTGCAGGTTTAGGGGCCTCTGGCTCAAGTGGCTTACCTGCTTTTTTGGCCTGCCGTTGCCGTTCTTTCTCAGCCTGTTTGGCTTCGTATTCGCGTTGTTTTTGCGCCCATTCGGCTCGAATTTGCCGTTCGCGCTGAACCTCCCGCTCTATTTTCTCTTTCTGCTTCTGTTCAGCGGGTGTTAATACACGGGCCGGTGGCGTTGTGGGCGTTTGCGCTAAAGCGACTGTTCCTACTAACGAACTCAGTAAAAGAACCGACAGCGTTTTTTTCATAAAAGAATACAAGAATGAAAGCTAAGCAAGTTACGGATGACCTTGTCAGGAAATTTATTGTTTGAGAGCTGCGTAGTGTTTGTAGAAATACGGGATGGTCTCAATTCCTTTATAAAAATTAAACAAACCGTAGCTTTCGTTAGGCGAGTGCAGGGCATCACTGTCTAAGCCAAAACCCATCAGGATTGATTTAATGCCGAGTTCTTTTTCAAACAACGCCATAATTGGAATACTCCCTCCTCCTCTGGTTGGAATCGGTTTTTTGCCCCAGGCTTCCTCAAACGCTTTGCTGGCTGCTTCAAACTCCACCGAATCGACGGGCGTTACGTAAGGCATCCCGCCATGATGCGGAGCTACTGTAACGGTGACACCGGAAGGCGCAATGGACAGAAAGTGTTTCGTGAACAACTCCGTAATTTCGTCGGGTGTTTGGTTTGGCACTAACCGCATGCTGATTTTGGCCGATGCTTTTGAGGGCAACACGGTTTTAGCTCCCTCACCTGTATAGCCCCCCCAAATGCCATTCACGTCCAGCGTTGGGCGAATAGAGGTTCGCTCATTGGTTGAGTACCCGGCTTCACCCATCACGTCATTAATGCCCAAATCGCGTTTATATTCGTCCAGATCGAAGGGAGCTTTGGCTAACTCAGCCCGTTCGGCATCGCTGAGGTCAGCAACCTGGGCATAAAAACCGGGGATGGTTATGCGCCCTTGCTCGTCGTGCAGCGAAGCAATCATCTCGCACAGCACATTAATTGGGTTTGCCACGCCCCCGCCGTATACACCCGAATGCAGGTCGCGGTTAGCACCCGTTACCGTAACCTCTACATACGACAGACCGCGCAGCCCTGTTTCGAGCGAAGGAGTTTCGTTGGAAATTATGCTCGTATCAGACACCAGAATAACATCAGCTTTAAGCATATCCCGGTGTTCAGCCACAAACGTGCCGAGGTGATCGGAACCGACTTCTTCTTCGCCCTCAATCATGACTTTCACATTGCAGGGCAGACCATCAGTAGCTACCATCGCTTCAATGGCTTTGATGTGCATGTAAAACTGCCCTTTGTCGTCGCAAGCACCCCGCGCGTAAATCCGCTCGTTCCGAATGGTTGGTTCAAACGGGGGCGATTCCCAAAGTTCGTAGGGGTCGGCGGGCTGCACATCGTAATGCCCATACACCAGCACAGTTGGTTTGGTCTTATCTACGATTTTTTCGGCATAGACGACCGGATGGCCCGGTGTTTCATACAATTGTGCCTTATCTAATCCAGCCGCCGTTAATTTATCTTTGACATACTCAGCCGCCCGGCGCACATCGCCCTTAAAAGTAGAATCAGCCGAAACCGATGGAATACGAAGGAGTTCAAGCAGTTCGTCGAGAAAGCGTTGCTTATTTGTTTCGAGGTAAGAAGTCATAGAGTCAATAGTCGATAGTCGATAGTCATCAGGGCTTACTACTATTCACTAATGACCGTCGACTATCAACTCTAAAAAGTTTCGCCCCGAAGTTACGCACTTTTCGCGCAACGTCGGGGCGTCGATTATCGTAGGGACCTGTTTTTAGCTTAACGCTTTTTCTTCAGGCGAATGAGGACCGTGCGGTTCTCCTGCCCACGCAACAATCGTCCAATATTTTTCTGGTGCGTGAACACAACAAGAAGAAATACAACAAAGCCAAATACAATCAATAAAGGGCTTTCTTTCTGGCCAAAAATCTGAAGCAGCAACAGAACAGGAAAAGCCAGGGCGGCCATAATTGACCCCAGCGATACATACTGTGACGCAATGACCACCAATAAGAAAACACCGATACAAACAACAGCCATTTCGGGATGCGTTGCCAGCATCATACCCAGCAGGGTAGCAACGCCTTTACCGCCTTTGAAGTCGGCAAAAACGGGATAGAGGTGGCCAATCACGGCTACTAAGCCAAAAACAATCTTAAACGTCAGAATTTCCTTCTCCGTAATGACGTCGGCATACCAAAGAAGCGTTGATAAAATAGAAGCCGTATACCCTTTCAACACATCAACCAGCATCACAATAGTTCCAGCCCGTTTGCCCAGCACCCGAAAGGTGTTTGTAGCCCCGGCGTTACCGCTGCCATACTGACGTATATCAAGACCGAAGAAGCCTTGCCCGTACCAAACAGCCGTAGGAATTGACCCTAACAGATAGGCGATTATCGTGGTGACGCTAATCAGAAAAATGTTCATGAACGAAAGCTGACTGTAAAGTTGCTGGATAAAGAAACCGCTTGCTGCTAACGAGCGGCTCTGTAAAGAGAATGTAACCCCAAAATTAATGGATTGTTACTAAATGGCCAACCTTTTTAACGCACCAAACATGTTTAGTGCCAAATAAAATTGCCCGTTTGGGCTTATTTTCCACCCACAACTACTTCCCGCAGATCAGTGGGGGCTAAATAGCGGGTGGCCATTTCCAGCACATCGGTGGGTGTAACAGCACGCAATTTCTGGATATAGGTTGTTAAAAAGTCGGCAGGCATATTATCCAGCAGGATAACTTTATAGCGATCAGCGATTTCAAAAGGTGTATTCAGCGAACCCACAAACTCACCAGCCATGTAGTTTTTTACCGTTTCCAGTTCATTGGTCGAAACCGGCTCTGTTTGCAGCACAAGAATCTCCTTGTGAATTTCGTCCAGCGTTTGCTGCGTATTCTCTTTGTTTACGTCGGTACCAATCAGAAAGTACCCATCGCGTCGAAAAGAGGGCATATTCGACGAAATGCCATAAGTGAATCCTTTCTCCTCCCGGATATTCTTCATGAGCCGGGAGCCGAAGTAGCCACCCAGAATCTCATTTGTGACTAGCATTCTGAAAAAATCGGGATGCGCCCGGGTGAACAACCGCCGACCTAGCCGAATGGACGATTGAATGCTCTCTGCTTTTGTAGCCAATACAGGCAAATCGTCGTCTGGCAGGACGTTAGCCGCAAAAGCAGGCAGACTGTCGGTTCGCAGCCTTAACTGGCCTAACTCCCGGTTAACTAACACGACTTCGGTTTCCGAAACCTGTCCGGCCAGAATGACCTGAAAAGGCCGGTTACGAATAACCCGCTCGAAGAAGTCAACTACGTTCTGGCGGGTTAACTGCTCAACGGCTTCCGGCCGCTGGCTACGCCCATATGGATGCTCAACCCCAAATAGTTTTTCCCGGAACAGTACGCCCGCCAAATAGGCATTCTTCTCATAATTGACGCGCAGATTCTGGAGCGTGATATTCCGAAGGTCATCTAACTCTTTCTGCGGGAACGTTGGCTCGCTAAGCAATTCACGCACCAGCGGCAACACATCAGGCAGGAATTTAGTGAGGCAGTAAATAACCAGACTGGCCCGGTCGGGCCCGCTGTTCAGTTCCATAAATGCGCCATACCGGTCAACGTATTCACTGATCTGTGCAGATGAGCGAGCTATTGTGCCCTCGGCAAGCATTTTCATGGCAAAAAAGGCGCTGCTGGGTATCTGTTCATACCAGGTTCCGGCCTCAAAAACACATTCCAGCCGCAACACCGGTTGCTGATTAAAGGCGATTAAATGTAACGGAACCCCATTGTCTAAACGATGAGAATGAACCGGTGGTAAGCGTACTTCCTGGATAGCCTGAAAGTCAGGCGACTGCGTTCTGTCGAGCGTCATATGACTTATAAGCGAAAGAGTGAAAGAGTGAAAGTGCGAAATAACCGGATGGATTTTCGCACTTTCACTCTTTCACTCTTTCGCTTTTTATTTTAGTTAGTATCTTCGGAAACGGCTTCCTCGTCGCCTATCCGATTGCTCTTATCGAAGTTTAGCAGTAATGATATTCGGAACGTTTCTGATAATGGGCTACCTTGTTTGATGGGCAGCAGGTAGGAGAAATCGACGCCAAACCGTTGCTGGAGTCTCAAACCAATACCAGTAGTTATATACTTGCGTCCACCTTTCTGGTTCGACTCGTTAAAATAGCCCACGCGGGCAGCAAACTGGTCGTTATACCAGTATTCAACACCGGTCGAAATAGTAATTTCCTTCAATTCTTCACTGAAACCACCAGGGGCATCGGCAAACGAGCCGAATACCGAACTGAAATAGTTTTTGTTGGCATTTACGTTTACCTGAACACCATTTACAGTTTGAATATCAGGCGTAGGCACCATCAATTTGTTGATGTCCACTAAAAAATTAAATTTATTGTACTGATCGGCATGTAGCGTCAGCCGGGTACCCAGCCGCAGATTTGTGGGAATAAAATAGCTTTGGGTACCGCCATAATTGATCCGGCCACCCAAGTTGGAAATCATCCCGCCAAATGCCCAGCCAATGCCTTTGCCTGTTGCATTATCACGCGATTCGTTCTCATAATACGCGCTGATATCGGCAGCCGCCGTAGCACCTGGCTTCAAACCGGGATTACTACTGCCCGAAGCTAAGTTTGAGTTAAGGTATTTCAGGTCAACGGCCAGAGCGAAATTCTGCGAAAGCCGTTGGGCAAACGAGGCCGTAATGGCATATTCCCGCGAGTTAAACGTACCGGCAGCAACACCCGTTGCGGTGGTGAAATCGACCGTGCCTAAGTCGAAATACATCAATGATCCGCCAATTACCGAGTTTTTACCCACTTTCGAGTAGCCACTCAGGTAAGTATAATACATGTCGCCGATGAGGTTACGCAACCAGGGCGTGTAGGAAATCGACGCGCCTTTATCCTGCTTGGCAAATACCAATTTCGAGGGATTCCAGAAAATAGCGTTGGCATCAGCATCTCCCAGAGCCACCCCTGCTTCACCCAACGCACCCGAGCGGGCATCGGGCGTAAAGTTCAGGAAAGGAACCGACGAAGTAGGAACATTGAGCGGCTGGCCGTTGAGATTAGTTGGCGTTGATTGGGCAGAAACAACAAAGGGAGAAAAACTACAAACGCCAAGAAGAACACGGAAAAAAATACGCTTCATACTAATGATTGTTGGTCAACGACAGCAACTGATGATGGTGAGAATAGCAGTTCTGCGCGGTCAAAATTACAATGAAAGGTTGGATTAGAAAAAAAGCCCTTGTTTTATGTCTATGAAATCATTTCGTTACTACCACCCGGCAATTCCCATTGGCCACTGAGCCATCTACTACCGAACGAACCTGAATCTGAACGATATACAATCCATTGGCTACGGGTTGCCCGGTTGTACTAACACCGTTCCAGGTTCCTGCCGTCAGCAGCGCGTCGCAATCTGTACACTGTCCGGCCTGCTGATACAGAAGTTGTCCGGCCAGCGTATACACACTTGATGTCCAGTCTAAGGGTTCCCCTGACCGATTCAGTTCTACCACAAATGTGGTTTGATTACTAACCGGATTCGGGCTGGCCCGAAGTGCGTGTATGGCCAGTTCGGGTCGGTCTGAAACTATTATGGTCAACGTGCCCTCTGCCGAATTATTGTTAACATCCCAGGCTTTGGCCCGAATCGCATAGGTGCCCGGCGTCAGGTCACGAAATGTGTAGACGGCTTCGCCCTGCCTTCCGTCACTACCGATGGCTACGTAGTTTTCGTTAAGTACCACTGTCGGCTGGGCATTCAGTTGAACGGTCAGTTCATGGCCTAACCCTGATTGAGCAATGTTGATACCCCGATTATCGGTCAACCTGATTCGCAGAGTCACATTAGGTCCGGCTACGCGTATTACCTCGCCATCCTTTGCGCCACTTACAACTGACAAATCGACCACAGGCGACTGATTATCAACACTATCAACAAAAACACTGCCCCCAATTCGCAGGTTATCGTAACTGCCGGAAGCACTTAGGAGGCTATCGGCCTGCACGGCGTACAAGTATAGTTTTCCGGGGCCTATAGTGTAATTGATATCTTTGGGCATTGTGAAGCGAATCAGGAACCGGCCCTGCTGTACGGAAACCTGTCCCGTAAAAACAGGATTGGTGAATGCCTGATAGGTCATCTTAGGCGTACCCGCTTCTGCCCCCAGGGTTGTGTGGGTGACGGCTTTATCGTAAAGATTTAACCGGACTATACCCGAAAAATTGGTCAATCGGTAGCCTTGCTGCCGAATTTCACCCGACAATTCAACAGTTTGCAGCGCATGGAGCGTATCAAGCCGATTCACTGTTATAGCCTTACCATTTACCTGCGTAAGCACAGCCTGCGCCTGTGCATAAGCTAACTGCATAGATGGGTCGCCAAGCAGGGCAAAATTCCGGTTAACAGGTCCGGTTAAGCTGTTGTTTTTTGTTAGACGCATAACATCGCCCAAGCGAGGCATCTGTCCATTAATGGGCGTAAACACAGCGTTATAAAATGCCTGATTTAACAGCAAATTGGTATTTGCATAGACGGGACGGGTTGTGGTTAGTAACCCAATGGCACCACCCGTTCGGCTTAACAGTGTCAATTCAGCACCGGAGCTAAGGCTGGGGTCATCATAGCGCCCAAACTGGCAGGTTGCCGTTACGAACAGGGGTAATCGCCGATTTTTCCAGGATAGAATATCCTGTAGGGTTACAATTTGTTCGTCGGCCAGACCCAGAACGCCACCATGCCCGCTATAATTCATGATGAGTTGCCCGTCGGCCAGTCCCTGATTAATTATCTGATTGACCAACGGCGCTTTCTGGCCGGTGCTGGTATTCTCCTGGGGATAATCGTCTAAAAACACACGCTGGGGCCGATAAGCTGGCGCTATTTTTTCAACGCTTTTTGCCATTTGGTCGGCATCCTGCTGGTGGATGTTGTAGTCACCGTCATCGGCAACAATCATTAAACGCGTTTGCCAGTCGCCCTGCAGCGAGGCATCGGAGCTATATCGAATGAGTTTATCGACAACGGTCCGGGCTTCATCCAGCGATTTTACAGGCAACCGACCAACGCCAATATCCATCCCATAATCGCCCGTTTGGGTCTCCGGCCACTCGCCTTCGGAGGTATCCATGAACCCGAAATAATCGTCTGACGAATAACTCAAAACCGGGTGCAACGACTCGCGACTCTCATAGACCGGCACCATATTCGCCAACTGCGCCGGGCTGACTCCACCGCCAATATTCCGGTAATTGTACGTAGCATCACCGAAGAGCAACAGGTAGCGAAGTTTAGCAGGTTGTTTCTGATAAAAATACCGGGCCATATCACGGATGGCGGTTGGATCGGGTTGACCTGACCCAAATTCGTTATAAACCTGCCCGGTTGTCACAACCAGCACCGATAATTGGTCATGGTCGCGCCGAAACTGAGCCAAACGGTCGGCCTGATCACGCCAGGCGGCTGGAGTTACAATCACCAAATCGGGCGTAGCCTGAGCACGAATATCCTGATTGGCAACTGTAGCCAATACAACCGGCGATAGCAGTTGGGCGTCGGTAAATAGAAAATAATCAGCCGGTCGGATTGACACCCATCCCGCTTCCTGCGTGCCTGACAACGAGTAGCCCTGCCCCATTGGAGCAAGCGGGTTTGTTATATCCCAAACCTGCAAACTGCTGCTGGCCTGTCGAACGGCGCACTGTCCTGCCGGTAATCGACGAACCCAGAGCGGTTTATCATATTGCCGAAATTCACGACGAGTTTGTACGGCCAGATAATTCAGGTAACCCTGCGCCGAAGGCTGCCCATTTTTTCGGAAGGTTAGCGCCAGTTGAAGAGAACTGGTCTCAGCCGATAGTTTGGTTAAGAATGTGTCTGTTCGGGCAACACCCTGGTAATCATATTCATACCCGGAAATGGTTGACATGGGCATTGTGCCCACCAATTGCCCGTTAACCTGCAACCGAAACTGAGTGGTAGAAAGAGCGCCCGCTACTGCCGAAGCCGTTAGGCGCACGGGTGATGCTGCCACTATGCCAGGCACGTCGAAGGCGATTGCTTGCGTGGTATCGGCGGTCATATATTCGCCCAGCCACTCCCGCCCGGAGCGTACTGATGGAACCTTTACTAAATCCTGTTCGTGAAACTGGTAATCATCAAACGTAGTCACGGTTGGTGAAGCCGATACTGTTCCAGCAGGGCGTTGCGAGATCCGCAACCCGGGCGCGTCGCCGATGGTTAGAAAATAAAAGGTTGTATCAGTATAGGAATTGATCTGGTGGGTAAACCGCCGGGCTAATGAATCATAGCGAACTACGTGCGGACTTTGACCGAAGAACAAAATGGCATCACCGGCATCAAACCGAGCATCGGCTTCGCCCAGCACCTGAATAGCATTTTCGGTCAAATCGGTGGGTCGAAAAGTAGCATTAGCTTGTGCTAAAGCGGTCCCACCATTGCCATATAGCCGCAGTCGGCGCGGGTCAGCCGTGGCAAAGGCTGGATTGAATTGCGCCAGTTGATTCTGGGTGAGCCGATACACACCCGATTCGGTCACACCAATCTTGACCCAAAGCCCAGTACGGAGGACCGACTGCGCCAAGGTGTTGGAATGACTAATGAAGAATGAAGAATGTATAATGACTAAATAAGACCAGTTCACCCAGCGGACGCGAGTTAATCTCATCACATTAGTCATTATACATTCTACATTATTCATTAACTTCTACCAGCGCATGGGCCAGAATGGCGTATGACTTACCCGACGATATTTCTTTACAAACGACGCGGGTTCGGCGGAGCGTACCTCGTATATACGTCTTTTTTGCAAACTGAAACTGCTTCCCCTCCCGAACATCACGTAACAGCACTCGATTTTCAGTTATTGAATTGGTTAAGACAGCGTCGGCTTGTCGCAGAGCCAGCATTAATGACGGATTGGCATAGGTCGTTGCGGCTGGTTTACTCATATATTGCCGCAACGGAAGGAGAATAGCTTCTGGGAACACGGCTGCGGTCAGCATGGGCTGCATGAGCCGCTGAAAAGCCGTCTGCCAAGCCTTGCCATGCGGCTGAACACGTCGTTTGTACGCACGATGTACGTCGGCATGGGCCACTTCGTGAATATACGTAATCAGGAAAGCGTAGGGATTTAGATTCGCATTAACCGTAATCTGGGTCTGGTTATGCGGCAATACCCTGAAATCGCCTAAGCGAGTTCGACGTGGCCTGACAACCCGGAAATCAAATCCGTCTAACTGCCAAAGTTGCCGACAGTAAGCAACTGATGCGGGAGGAAAATAGGTAATAAATGGATCAACCAAGGGATAAAAAACAAAAAAAGCCCTATAAAAATAAGGCTTTCTTCTGAATTCTTGTAAGAATTAACTAATTACTTCGCGCTATCAGCCGGAGCGGTGGCAGCCGAATCAGTCGACATGGTCGAAGCTGAATCCGTAGCCATCGTAGTGGTGTCGGTTGACATTGTAGCGGTCGAATCGGTAGTGGTGGTTTCTTCCGTTTTTGGTTTGCTCTGGCAAGCAGCAAAGGTTAGCATGCTACCAACGAACAGTAAAGCGAATACTTTTTTCATTGCCCTTAGGTGATATCTTTTAGGTTTTCAGTCGCAAATATAGTTTTTTTTTAAGCAATGCAATAATAACCCCCACCAATTCATCAATTTTCCTAAATGGCAGTAGAATAGTCCTACTTCATATTGAATAAAAGTAAGAATAAATTGATTATCAGAGTTGTTCTTCCTCTTGGCGCGACGAGCGGGAGCGAATTTTATCGTACACGCCTGTGCTCCGAAACGTAAGGAGTTTATGGCCGAAGTAATTTGCTAAAAAACTGAAACCCATCCCAACCACGTGTGAACTTTTCTCACGCCAGAACATGGACGTATTGGGAAAATATGGATTAGCAAACCATTCGAGCGTTGCTACCGCTACGCCTACCTGAACCCCCCAGGCCACTAAAGCGATGATGACGAATTTAACCATTTCCCGAGCCGTATTGCCGGTTTGCTTGGCAGAAAACGCAAACAGTTTTGTGGGCACGAAGCTGACAACAGTAGCGGTTAGGTAACCCAAAAAAACGCTGGTCGAATAGTCGAACGACTTACGATATAAAATCTGGCTAAAGAAATTAACGGAGGCACCCAGGAGAGCCGTCAAAAAGAAGGAGAAAAAACTTTTATAGTTTTTATATTTCGGCTGCTCGATACTGCTCACGTTCACGATCTTACCTAACAAAAAGTTGAGTGTACCCTATTTTGTTCTACTAAATGACGCCAAAAGTACAAACTCAAGGTCAAACCTTACTGTTATGTGCCTTTATTACTTAGGGTATGGTATCAATTGACGTTAGTTACTACTTAAAAAAGTCCCTGTAACAAACCTGGCGCAACGCCTAAACCAAGGGTTAAGATAGAAGCAGCGATCAATACGTATCGATAAAATGGAGCCACATGGATTTTGTCGGTAATTCCATCGCGGAAGTACATGGCGATAATAACCCGGAAATAATAATAAATCCCCACCGCCGACATTAGCACGGCTATGACCAGCAACCAGATTTGGCCTCGTTCAACAGCGGCTGAAAACATGTAGAATTTCCCCCAGAAACCCGCCGTAAGGGGAATGCCGGCCAGCGACAGCATAGACACGGTCATAGCAAAACCTAAAAGAGGGTTCTGACGAGCCAAGCCATTAAATGAATCGAAATTTTCGGTGATGACGCCCTCGCTCGTGATGGTTTGCGTACTGCGTTGCTGAGCAACTAACAGCAGTACACCAAAGGCCGAAATGGTGGCAACGGAATAGGCAAGCGAATAGAAAACAATAGCCTGTTTGGTTTGTGTACCCAGCGCGGCAAGGCCAATCAGCAAATACCCAGCATGAGAAATACTGGAGTAGGCCATCATGCGTTTGAAGCTATTCTGATAAACCGCTGTGATGTTCCCGGCTACCAACGTAATGGCGGTAATAATAGCCAGAATGGTCCACCAGAAATTGTATACACCGCCAAACGACACAGACAGTAGTTTAAATAGTGCGGCAAAACCAGCCGTTTTTACGACGGTCGACATGAAGGCCGTGAAAATAGTGGGCGCACCGTCATACACATCGGGTGTCCAGAAGTGGAATGGAGCCGCCGACACTTTAAAGAGTAACCCAATCAATAGCATTAATAAGCCAACATACAGCAATAGCGAAAGCCCTTGCTGCGGATTAGCAGCATAAGACCCAATTCCCGAGAGTGTAAACGATCCCGTCGATCCATAGAGCAGCGCCATGCCAAATAGCATAATACCTGTGGCGAAAGCACCCATCAGAAAGTATTTCAGCGCAGCTTCGTTCGAGCGCAGGTTCCGCTTGTCGCTGCCCGTCAGAACGTACATGGCAACAGACAGAATCTCAACGCCAACGAATAACATAATCAGGTTCTCGAACCCAATCATCATAACGGCTCCAACCAGCGAAAATAGAATAAGTCCGTAATATTCAGCCGGTTGCGACGATTCGTCTTCTAATAGACTACCTGACAGCGCCACCACCAGAAAGGCAGACCCCAGCACGATAGCCGTGAAGACCATAGCGAGGTTATTGGTCCGCAGCATATCGTTGAAATACAGATAGGTCTTATTCCAATCGAGGAAGTTAACGACCAGCGTAACCAGCAGGAACAGGAGTGTAGCGGGCAACAATACGGCTCTCGATTTCAGGAAGCCGAGAAACAATAGAACAATACCGAAAATTGATAACAGGACGATGGGAAGCATAACTTCAATAGTTAGTCAGTAGGCAATAGTCGATAGAATACGCCAGCCACTCTTAGCTAACGACCGCTCCGGCGGCCCGTATCGACTCACAACTTTATTTCATAGATACTACCGTCGTGCCGATGTATTTCATCATGCTGGCAACGGCGGGTTCAGTTACTTTCAGGAATGTGTGTGGGTAAATGCCTATCCAGAAGACCATTACGACTAACGGGATAAATACCCAGCTCTCTGTAGTGGTTAAGTCAGCAAATGATTCTGTACGCGATGACGTCGGCCCGAGCATACTTTTCTGGAACATACGGAGCATATACACCGCCCCGAAAATGATGGTAAAGCCAGCGGCCAGCCCTAAATAATGGTTGTAGGTAAACACGCCATGCAAGAGGAGGAATTCACCGATAAACCCATTGGTAAGTGGCAGGGCTACACTTCCCAGCAACATAATCATGAAATACACCGTCAGTTTGGGGGTCGATTGGGTAATGCCCCCTAATTGGTCGAGTTGGCGGGTCTTTGTGCGCGAGAAAATCACGTCGGCCACGAAAAACATCCCCACCACATTGATGCCGTGCGCCAGCATTTGTACCAGAGCGCCCTGCATCCCGGTTTCCGTTTGGGAGAATACACCAGCCGCCATTAAGCCAACGTGCGAGAACGACGAATAGGCAATTAGCCGTTTCATATCGCGTTGCCGAATGGCAATGATGGAACCGTAAATAATGCCAATAACCGAGAGAATGATTGCCGTTTTTCCCCAGGTTTCTACGCCAAGTGGCACGATAGGCAGAATAAACCGAATCAGGCCATAGACGCCCATTTTCAGCATAATACCAGCCAGCAGCATAGTGGCAGGCGTTGGCGATTCAACGTAGGTATCGGGTTGCCAGGTGTGGAATGGAAACACCGGCATTTTAATAGCGAAGGCAATGAAAAACGCCCAGAACACCCAGGTTTGGGCCTCGGGGGTTAAGTTGAGTTTATAAAAATCGGCAATCGCCGACGAATGGGCCGACAGCGTTGTAGCAGGTGTCTGGTAGTAGAGATACACCAGCGCAATGAGCATAAACAGACTGCCAAATATGGTATAAACGAAGAATTTGAATGTAATGGCAATGCGGTTTTCGCCCCCCCACATGGCGGCCAGGAAGTAGATCGGAATAAGCGCAGCCTCAAAGAAGAGATAAAATAGAAAACCATCACGGGCCGTAAAAACGCCCATTAAGGCTGCCTGCATATACAGCATCAGGGCGTAGAAGGTGGCCGGTTGTTTATAACTCCGGTTAAAGGTCGATAGCACAATAAACGGCACCAGCAGCCCCGTCAGCAACACCAGCAAAACGCTGATTCCATCAATGCCCGCGCTAAGCCGGATACCCAATGAGCCAATCCAGGGATAATCGAAGGCGAACTGAGACGTTGCATCCGGTCGGAATCCAAAGAAAGCGAAACCCGCCAGCGCCAACTCGACCAGTGCAGCTACTAAAGCGGCTTGCTTTATCCGTTCGCCCTTAAAAAGTAGAATTAAGGTGGCCGATACGGCAGGGTATAGGATAAGAAATAAGGTAAGCATACAGTGATTTACGATGTATGACCGCCTGGACGGCTTTGTTACGATTTATAATGTATCGCTACTGGATTAACCAAGTCGAATGAAGAACCGCAGGGCGAAAATGACCACGATGCTCACAACCATTGCCAGCACGTAGAAACCGATAGACCCACTTTGCAGGAGCCGCAACTGCGCGGATGCTTGCCGGACTAACCAGGCTACGCCATTCACAATACCATCAACCAGCCCCTCACCGAAGCTATAGAGCGCATCGCCCAAGCCACGAATGGGTCGGACAATAATGGTTTCGTAGAGTTCGTCAACATAGTATTTGTTGTAGATGACTTGTTCGGGCAACGAGCGTTCCGCCGATTCGGGTGCGGGAACTGCCCGACGACTAATGTACATCAGATAGGCAATCACCAACGCCAGCAACGCGACACCCGCCGAAACTGCCATAAGCAAATATTCGGTGCTATGCTCCATCGCTGATTTAGCAAAGGCTTCGGGGTTTACCTGCCGCGACCCTTCAAACAAAGGAGCCATGAACTGACTCAGCCAACCACCACCCGGCAGGTTCAGGCCGCCCCCAATCGCCGATAGCACAGCCAGCACAACCAACGGGGCAGTCATGGTAACGGGTGACTCATGCAAATGATGCTCCTGCTCGTGGGTTCCCCGGAATTCTCCGAAGAAGGTCAGGAAGAGCAACCGGAACATATAAAAGGAAGTCAGGCCGGAACCCAGTACGCCTAACGCCCAAAGCAGTTTGTTGTGCTCGAAAACGTGCGCCAGAATTTCGTCTTTCGAGAAGAAACCGGCAAACGGCGGCAAACCCGAAATGGCAATCGTACCAATCAGGAAGGTGATAAAGGTAACAGGCAAGGCTTTTCGCAGACCACCCATTTTCCGAATGTCCTGCTCGTCGGACATGGCGTGGATAACGCTACCGGCACCGAGGAACAGCAGGGCTTTGAAGAAAGCATGAGTAATAACGTGGAACATGCCCGCTGTGTAGGCCGTTGCGCTCAACCCCAGGAACATATAGCCTAATTGCGATACGGTCGAATAAGCCAGTACTTTCTTGATGTCGTTTTGCAGCAATCCAATCGAAGCAGCAAGCAGGGCTGTTGCAATGGCGATACCGCCAACGATTTCGAGCGTAAGGGGCGACAGCGTATAGAGTACGTTCGAGCGGACGACCATGTAAATACCCGCCGTCACCATCGTTGCCGCGTGAATCAGCGCCGACACGGGCGTAGGACCGGCCATCGCGTCAGGTAGCCAGGTATAGAGCGGAATCTGTGCCGATTTACCCATTGCGCCCACAAACAGTAGCAACGTGATCGCCAGAACAGCTTTGTCGCCAATTTCTAAACTCGTAGCCTGTTTGAAAATATCAAGATACTCAACCGTGCCGAAAGTATTAATCAGCAGGAATATGCCCAGCAGGAAGCCTAAATCGCCGATGCGGTTCATCACGAAAGCTTTACGAGCAGCATTGTTGTAGCTGACATTCTTATTCCAGAAGCCGATGAGCAGATACGAGCATAAACCCACGCCTTCCCAGCCGATGAACATGATGACGTAGTTAGACCCCATCACCAGCAACAGCATGAAAAAGATAAAAAGGTTTAGGAAGGCCATAAACTTACCAAACCCTTCGTCGTGACTCATGTAGCCGATGCTATAAAGGTGAATCAGTGAGCCAACGCCCGTGACGACCAGTAACATCAACAACGATAACTGGTCAATCTGGAACGAGAAGTTAATGTGCAGATCACCTACGCTAATCCAATCGAAGAGAGTCGCTACCTGCGGCCCTGCTTCGGCCCGGAAGCCAAGGAATAACGAAATGGAAAGCAGAAACGAAGCCAGTACGGCCCCTGTAGCGATGGTTCCGGCCAGACCCTTTGGCACATGCCGAAACCCAATGCCATTGATCAGGAAGCCAATAAGCGGAAGAAGCGGAATTAAGGCGGTGAGTAATTCAATTCGCATAAAAATAGTCTGTCAGTTGGTCAGTCAGTGAGTCGGTCAGTAACGGGTGTGCCGGTTACTGACCGACTCACTGACTGACCAGCTAACTCATTTCACCATTTCAACTTATTAAGCAAACCCACGTCGATGGAGCGGGTGTTTCGGTAAATCATCACAATAATAGCCAGCCCGACCGATACTTCGGCGGCAGCAACGGCCATAATAAAAAAGACAAATACCTGACCGGCAGAGTCGGAACGATAGGACGAGAAGGCAATTAGTAAGAGATTAACTGCATTCAGCATCAATTCGATGGACATGAAGATGATGATGGCGTTGCGCCGGGTCAGTACGCCAATGATGCCAATGACGAACAGGGCCGTACTGAGAATTAGGTAATACGTAAGCGGTATTTGTTGAATGACTTCCGGGATGAGGACGTCCTGCGTGGGTTGCATGGCTTGCCGGTTAATAAAAAGTATCGCAAAGGTAAAGATTATTCGGAATTGGAGGAAAGGTGTTTTTGAGTCTCTTACCTCACCCAAAAATTACTACTTCCATGCTAAAATCTTTATTAGTTTATCAAACGTTTTGTCTTCATAAATTGACAACACGTTGCCGATGAGCCTAAAACTACACCTCGACCATGAAACTACTCTTTCTATTTTTTCTACTTCTCTGTATCGCAGCCTGCAAAAAAAGCGATGATGCACCAGTAGCACCGAAGATGACAGTGAACGATATCACACTAACAGCAAAGCAATTAAGTGTACCGGCAACGACTTACGACCCAGGCCCATATTCGATTCAATCGGTTATGGTGGGCAATACTATCTATTTTGGCAATTATTCCAATACGGCCAAACCACAGTTTTTTGTGCGATATGACATTAACTCCAACTCATTTTCGTCGGCGTTAGCCCAGACGAGTACTATGTGTAGTTGTGGCTACAGTAGTAAGTTAGTTTCTGACGGAACCACTATTTTCTTTATTGCCAATGAGGCCACCAAATACACCGTCTCCAGCAATATATGGTCGACTATAGCATATCCATCTACGGCCGAAGATAATAATGGGGAAGCGGGTGTGGGGTATTTTAATGGAAATATCTATTTTGTTGGTGGGCGCATTCCAAGCACTTTGTTCAAATATTACAGCATTGGTCAGGATAAGTGGTTCACGGCTCCTGCTTATTTGTATGCCACAAACCGAAGCCAATTGTCGGCTTATAAAGACAGGCTATATGTACTGGGAGGAGAAGGAGCCAAACGAAAAATGTCTTATTTCTCAACGGTTACGAATACCTGGATACCCCTAAAAGATGTTCCTTTCGATGTATACGGTAGTTATGAAAATACGGCCTTGTATGAAAGTACGCTCTCAGCCGTGTTGGGTGATCATTTATACTTACTACAAAATGGCTCCATCTATATCTACGACCTCGTCAACGAGAAATGGGCGAAAGACTCCGTTAAAATTGACGGATTACCAGTCTACGCCAATCTGTTTTCAAATGGACTGAAGTTGTATATTTCGGGGAAGACTGCGTCAAATAGCCCTACTGTCTTTGAGGTGAGTATGTCAACTAAATAGAGTTATTCTACCGCTGTCCATTGGTCATGCTGAACATCCGCAGCCGGATTTCAGTTAATCGACGTTTCGTATCGAGCGGAAACTCGCCTTTCAGCATCCAATCGTAAAAAGAGGGTTCTTTTTTGAGCACTTCCAGTACAGGCAATCCTTTGTGCTTGCCAAAGTTGAATACCTCTTCGCCTTTTTCGTTGAGAACCATTCGCCCGGCCAGGTCAATGTTTGTGTTGGCAGTCAGGCTGTGGAGCATATCCACATTATTTTCAAAGACGACCTCCTGTCCATTATCGGCTTTGGCCACCATGCCCATGTACCGTTGAACCTGAGCATCAAGTACTTCGAGCGTGGCGATGGTATCAACCTCGGCCCCGTGTGCACCAATCAGTTCTTTGTTGCAGTAAAATTTATAAGCCGCCGACAGGTTGCGCGGCTCCATCAGGTGAAAAATACGCTGGGCATCGACTAACCGCCGATTTTTCATGTCAAAATCGACATTCGCTCGCAAAAACTCCTCGACCAGCAACGGCACGTCGAACCGATTACAATTGAAACCTGCCAGGTCGCACCCCTCCAAAAACTGCGCCAGCGTTCGGGCAACGGCCTTGAACGGAGGAGCATCCTGCACGTCGTCATCGTAGATTCCATGAATCATACTCGACTCAAGCGGGATGGGCATACCGGGGTTAACGCGCTGGATTTTGCGGGCCACTTCCCCACCCGGCAACGCTTTGATGATGCAGATGTCGATAATGCGATCTTTGGCCGTATTGATACCAGTCGTTTCGAGATCGAAGAACGCCAGCGGCTTTTTAAGTAGAAGTTGATGCGTCATAACCAAACCGACGTTTAGCACGGTCAGGACACAAAGGTAAATAGGTTTCGGCTTTTCGCCACGTATGGTATTTCAGTGAAACGCTATGGGCAGTTATACTTCCCTCAACATTTCCGGCCAATTCACACCCTGCCGAACAGCTTCGACCGATGGCATTCGGCCTTCCTGCATCAATTCACGAATGACAATGATATCCTGATCACGTTCAAGACCAGCCACGGCTTTAATCTGCCTATCCTGAACATAAAACGCCAGAAAAGCACCGTCTTTTTCAGGGTCACCATCATAAATAATATCCTCAAACGCGGTAGCATGACCAACATAATTGATTCGTTCATCCTGCTGATTGCTCCAGAAAAAGGGCACTGATTGATAAGAAGTCTCCTGACCAGCCATAGTCAAACCGACCGTGTATCCCTGCTGACAGGCAACTTTCCAGTGTTCGATCCGTTGAGATCCATCGAGTACCGGATAGTGAGCAATGTCACCAGCGGCATATAACCCCGCCGAAATTTTTAAAAATTCGTCTGTTTTAACACCACCGTCTTTTTCAAGCGTGCTATCTTTCAGAAAATCCAGTTTAGGTTTCACTCCTAAGCCAAGCAATACGACATCGGCGGGCAGACGTTCGCCATTGTCAAGCACTACGCCTGTAACGGTAGTATCACCCTCTAAGTGGTCAATTTTACGCCCGAGGTGGAATCGGATTCCCTCTTTTTCGTGCCAACCCTGAACTACCCGGCCAATTTTAGCACCCAGAACTTTCTCGAAGGGTGTATTTTCCAGACCCACCACATCTACCTCGCTTCCGAGTTTACGCAGGCTCATAGCCCCCTCCAAGCCAATAAACGAACTGCCGATAATAACAATCCGTTTACCCGATTGCCCAAGCTCACGCAATCGCTGGCTGTCGTGTAAACTGCGTAAAAAATAAACCCCATTTAGTTGGGCATTCATTCCCGGCAGTGCGTTCGGTTTCCCGCCTGAGCAGACTAATGCTTTATCATAATTCAGGATTTCGCCGGACGCCAGTTCAATCTGTTTCCTTTTAGGGTCAAGGCTAATTACACGTTGATTGGTGCGGATATCAATCCCGTAATCCTGATAAAACTCCTCCGTGCGAAGCGACATCCACTCATCGGGAGCCTCGCCCTGTAAATACTCTTTCGAGCAGTTTGGCCGGTCGTAAGGCACTTCTCCACTTTCGGTCAGGATTATAATTTTACCCGTAAAACCGCCCTCACGGAGACCTTCAGCCGCAAACGCTCCGGCTCCTCCACTGCCAATAATTACGTAGTTTTCCGCATTAGCTTCATCAGGGGCAACCATTGAGTTTTCTAAACTCTCCTTATCGGTAGTAAGCCGAACAAACACCTGATCGCCTTCAATTCGTACTTCATGCGTTGGTAAGCCATTCAGGGCGGGTGCTTCGAGTCGATGGCCGTCCCGAATGTCGAAACAGGCATTGTGCCAAGGGCAGATAAGTCGATGTTGGTTTAGAATGCCTTTCACCAATGGAGCATGGTAGTGTGAGCATTGCGGATGAAGCGCATAATATTGACCATCGGCGCGAGCCAGGAGCACATCAGTATCGCCTACGCGAACCGTTTTTAATTGCCCATCAGCCAGATCATCGACCTGGCAAACGGCGGCTTCAGTATAGTCGGCTATCATGATTGATTGAGTTTCTTCTATAAACTACCAGCCGGATGGATTGATTAAATCCAACAAAAAAGCCGATGCATTTTTTGCATCGGCTCAGAATTCAGATTACCCAGAAAATCAATAAAATCCCGCCGGGCCGCCGGAGCGGTTTTATTTCGAGGTCGCCATCACCATTTTGATGTTCAGTTTTGCGCCGGTTTGCAGCACGTCTACCAAATCCTGCACGGTTAGGGTTTTGTCGAAACGCACCACGACGGTTGGCTCGGCTATACCGGCCATGATGGTTTTCAGTTCATTTTCCAGATTAGCCGGATCGACGGGTTTTTTATCAATAAAATACTGTTTATTCCCATCCACAGACAAGGTTACTTGCTTCTTGCTCAACTGCTGCGTGGATGCAGCTTTGGGCAACAGCAGTTTAATAACGTTCGGGTTTGCCACCGTCGAAATAATCAGGAAGAACAACAACAGAAAGAACATGATGTCGTTCAGCGACGAGGTCGCCACTTCGGCAGCAAATTTACTTTTTCGGCGGAGTTTCATAGATGTTAGTCGTTAGTCGAGGGTCGTTAGTCAGGAGTAAATGGAAGCGTAAACTACTGTCGACTGTCGACTTTTTTTACCGCATCCGGGCGGGTTCGGTAGTTGGTTTCTGGAGGACTTCGATAAACTCGAAGGCATTGATTTCGAGCGCGAGCGTGAACCGTTCAATCATCATATTCAGCAGGTGATAGCCTGTGTAGGCAATAATCCCCACAATCAGACCGGCTCCCGACGTAATCATTTTTTCGTATAAACCGCCGGCAATGATACCGACGCTAATGTTGTCGGAGAGGGAGATGTCGTAGAAAATGCGGATAATCCCGGAGATGGTTCCGATAAAGCCCAGCATGGGGGCAATCCCGGCAATGATTCCCAGATAGCCCATATTACGTTCTAAGCGTGACAACTCAATCTGACCAACGGTTTCGATAGTGCCTTCAATGTCCCGCATAGGCGACCCAATGCGGCCGATGGCTTTTTCAAACACACGCCCCATAGCAGTACGCTGATTTTTGGCAAACGACTCGGCTGATTTGATGTTTCCCTGCGCCACCATATCCCGGATGTTGTCGATGAAATTAGCATCCGAACGAATCTGAGACCGAATCACAAAGTATCGCTCGAAGATCAGGTAAAGGGAGGCAAAGAACAGTATGGCAATGGGAATCATTACCCAACCGCCTTTGGCTACCAGGTCGAAAAGTTGCAACGTTTGGGGTTGAGCAGCCGTGGTGGCCGAGAGCGATGCGGTCGTGGTATCGACGGCCGGAACCTGGAGCAAGAGCATACGAACGAGTCGGGTAAGTGATGACGCGAAACCAGTTGTCGTTACTGGAACAAACGCCCGGATTTCGTCGGATATTGTTTCAAAGATAACGCAAGGCTTCGTTATGGTAAAGAGAAAGTTAGAGAATACCTAATGTAAACTGCATGTTTTGATTAACATCAAGCAAATTGACGCACCACAGCCGCAATGTCTTCGGGCTGGTAGGCCTGGGCCTGCCAGCGTTCGAGCCGGGGATTGATGATGGCAAACCAGAGGGGCGGCACAAACGCCAGCAGAATCATAAGTGCATAGCCGCCCGGTAGTTGCGGACTTTCGTCAAAATGCCGTAATACCTGATAAGGCCGCGACGCATAGGCATGGTGGTCGGAGTGACGCTGGAGTTGAAACAACACCAGATTACTTACAAATTGGCTGGCATTCCAGGAGTGAAGCGGATTTACCCGTTCATATTTTACGGGCTGGTTAGGCAGTCGGGATAGTTCACGCCGGAGGATACCGTAATGCTCGATATAATTGACACTTTCGAGCAGCAGAATGGCTACCAGACTTTCTACCACGAAAAACACCGGTACTTTCCAGACCATGTGGCCCGCCCGGATACTAAACCCAGCCGTTAGCAGTAGACAAAGCACGATGGGAAGGGCCGTAAACCAAATCATTTGATTATGCACGTTCCAAACCGGCTGTCCTGCTTTTTCCAGCAATTTGGCCTCAATACGCCACGCGCTTCGATAGCTTCCGGTCACAGTCTGCCACCAGAACGCATACAGGCTTTGATTTTTTCGGGCCGTAGCCGGGTCCTGTGGTGTGGCTACATGCACGTGATGACCCCGGTTGTGCTCGATAAAGAAGTGCATGTAACTCACCGATAATAAGGCAAGTTTAGCGTGAAACTGGGCCACCCGGCTACTTCGGTGGCCTAATTCGTGCGCTACGTTGATGATGGTACCACCAAACAGACCGATGTTAGCCATGAGATGAACCTTCTGCCAGTTGGTAAGCGAATCAGTAGTCAGCACATAACAGCCCCAAAACAACAGACCGTATTGCAGATAGACAAAAACATACAGCAGACTATCAAAATAGCGGTCGTTGAGGGTACGCTCGTAAGCTTCGTGGCCAACATTACTGTGGTCTTTACCAATAATCAGGTCGAGCAACGGTATAATCAGATACACATAAAAACTCCCGGCCCATGTCCAGTGCATCTCGTTCACGTAATAGCCGCCCAGAATAACGGCCAGCAAACTAAACGACCACAAAAAACCGAGTTTTTTGACGATAGACATGGCGTTTCTTTATCAGCATGACAAAAATTAAGGCTTCACTAAAATCTTTCCCCAGCGCCCGGGGCGGTCAGCGTGTTCGACCGCTTCGACAATCTGGTCGAGCGAGTAAGACGCTTCGACGGGTAGCTGAATTTTACCCGACGCCAGCAAACCAATCACGTTCTGGGCAACCTCCTGCCGGGTGTGGCTGTCCACCCGGCGCATCCAGTCGGTTAGCCAAAACCCTTTAATGGTCAACTCCCTAAATATCATCAGACCCGCATTTAGCGTGGGGTCTTGCAAACTCATAAGCCCATAAATAATCATGGTGCCGCCTTTGGCTAAACATTTGACCGCTTCCGAAGCCGTATGTCCGCCAACGGCATCGAGCACACAGGCCACACCTACGCCGTCGGTAATTTGTTTGACGCGGGCCGTCATGTTCTCGGTCTCGGTATTAATAACTTCCGTCAGACCGAGGGATTTCAGTTCGTCGTTCAGGTCGTCGCGCCGAACGGTTCCGATGGTTTTGATACCCCGCATGGCGCAGAGTTGAATCACCATTTTGCCAAACGCCGACCCAGCCGCCGTGAGCATCAGCCACCCGCCCTCGGGCACGCCCGAATCCTGCACCATCGCATAGGCCGTAAATGGATTAACGAACAACTGGGCCGCTACATCGTCGGAGATGGCATCGGGCACGGGAATCAGGCCGCGCTGGTGGGCAATGGCATACTCCGACCAAGTGCCAATACTGGTAAAACTCACGCGCATACCTGTTCGCATCTGCACGCCCTCGCCCAGCGCATCCACCACGCCGACCCCCTCGAACCCCGCACCCGACGGTAACTGAGGCCTGATGCCGTACAGATTCTGCACGAACATAATGTCGGAAGGGTTGATGGGCGATGCTATTACCTTCACCCGGACTTCGTTCGGGCCTGGTACGGGCATGGCTATATCGGTTGCTTTAAGAATATCGCTGGGTTTGCCGGTTTGATCAAAAACAATACTTTTCATGACGCAAAACAAGGAAAGAGTACAGGAGCAAAAAAGCGATTTCTTAGAGAAGTTTGGAATGAGGACAAAAATATCACTTAATTCGCATAAACTATTCCTAAACCCTGAACACAGTCGTCAGTCGTTAGTTGTCAGTCGATAGTCAGTGAGTACTTTCTAACAACTGATAACTAACGACCGACGACTAACGATTTTCCATGCAAACCTCTCCTTTCCTGGGTGAATTAATTGGTACGATGGTGCTCATTCTGCTGGGCGATGGCGTTGTGGCTAACGTGGTGCTCCGGCAAACAAAGGGAGAATCCTCCGGCTGGATTGTGATTACGGCAGGCTGGGCCTTTGCCGTTACAATGGGGGTATTCGTTGCAAAAGCGTTTGGTAGTGTAGATGCTCACCTAAACCCTGCCGTCACCCTGGCTTTTGCCATAGCCACAAACGATTGCAGCCATCTGGTTCCCTATATTACGGCGCAACTGATCGGTGCCTTTTTGGGCGCGGTGCTGGTCTGGCTGCACTATTTCCCGCATTGGGCCACTACTCCCGACCCGGCTGCCAAGTTAGCCTGCTTTGCCACCGGCCCGGCCATTCGGAACAGCCCGGCCAACTTCCTGAGCGAAGCCTTAGCTACCTTAGTGTTAATACTCGGATTAGCCGGTATTTCCTCCAAAAACTTAGGCGAATTGGCCATCGGAGTTGGGCCGTATTTGGTGGGTATTCTGATCTGGAGCATTGGGCTTTCGCTCGGGGGTACAACGGGTTACGCCATGAGTCCGGCGCGTGATTTCAGCCCGCGATTAGCCCACGCCCTGCTGCCCATTCCCAACAAAGGCTCATCCGATTGGGGGTACGCCTGGATACCTGTTGTCGGGCCATTAGTGGGGGCTGCTGTGGGCGGTTTGTTGATCCGGTGGTTTACGTTGTGAAGTTTGATACCTTATTTGTAAATACACATGGACATAATTCATCAAAAGTTAGAATATCTTTATAAAAGCGCTAAATATTTAAAAGATTATACGAACGGCTTAATAGAAGACGGCATTATTGATCCAGTAAAATATGATAAACAGAACCCTAAAATTCTGTTTATCGCTAAAGAACATAACAGGCTTAATGATTCATATGAATCAGGCAGTTATGCTAAGTGGTGGAGCGGAAACGATAGTGTTAGATATGGCTTTTCACACCGTATTAGCGAATGGGCTTATGGAATACTGAACAATTTCCCTGCTTATGATGCCATAACCTACGCTGACAAGAATGAAGCTTTACAATCAATAGCCTTTATCAATATTAAAAAGACTTGGGGTGATGCTTCAGCAGATCCAATCGTGCTATCTAATTATGTGAGCTTAACTAAAACTCTTTTACAGCAGCAAATTGATAGTATTTCCCCGACGATTATTCTGTGTTGCTTACGCTACGATTATTTAACCAAGCAGTTATTCGACTTTAAGAATATGATACCTGCACAATACGGTTTCAGCTATCAAAAATGGCATGGCAGTCTTGTGATTAATTTTTACCATCCTTCTGCACGGAAAAATAAGTCTGTTCTCTATTCTCAGCTTAAAGAAGTCGTAGACTTCGCAATTTTAGATTCCTATGCCCCAATACGTAGCCGCCATTGACCAGGGTACTACCAGCACCCGATGCATTGTATTCGACCGACAAGGCCAGATTGTTTCTGTAGCCCAAAAAGAACACAAACAGATTTATCCGCAACCCGGCTGGGTCGAGCATGACTCCGAAGAAATTTGGCGTAACACGCTGGAAGTCATTGCACTGGCCCGCATTAAAGGGAAGTTGTTGGTGCAGGATATTGTAGCCGTTGGTATTACTAACCAGCGCGAAACTACTGTCGTCTGGAATCGCCGGACGGGCAAGCCTTATTACAATGCCCTTGTGTGGCAGGATATGCGAACGGCGGATTTAGTCACCGAGTTTTCGGCCAATGGGGGGCCATCCAGCCGGGGACAGGACCGCTTTAGACAACAAACGGGTTTGCCGCTTGCTACCTATTTCAGTGGCCTGAAGCTTAAGTGGTTGTTAGACAATGTGCCGGGACTGCGGGCCGATGCCGAACGGGGCGACGCGCTATTTGGCAATATGGACACATTTGTAGTCTGGAATCTAACCGGCGGTGTAAATGGTGGCCTACACCTCACCGACGTGACCAACGCCAGCCGGACGCAATTAATGAACCTCCAGACCCTCAATTGGGACGATTCATTACTGGCCGATTTTACCGTGCCCCGCGCCATGCTCCCCCAAATTCGGCCCAGCAGTGAGGTTTATGGCACTGTATCGTCTGAGGTGCTGCCGGGCGTTCCCGTGGCGGGTATTCTCGGCGACCAGCAGGCGGCCTTAGTTGGACAGACCTGTTACGAGCCGGGCCAGGCGAAGAACACCTACGGCACGGGTTGTTTTCTGCTCATGAATACGGGTACCGAACTGCGTCCCTCTACCTGCGGCTTGCTCACAACAGTTGCCTATCAGTTTCAGAATGAGCCGGTTCACTACGCGTTGGAGGGCAGTGTAGCCATTGCCGGGGCACTGGTACAATGGCTACGTGACAACCTCGGCATCATCAAAAAAAGTACTGAGATTGAAACCCTGGCCCGCTCGGTGGACGACAATGGGGGGGCTTATTTTGTGCCTGCTTTTTCGGGGCTCTATGCGCCCCACTGGAAAGCCGACGCGCGTGGCGTAATTGCCGGACTAACCCGATTTGTCAACAAAGGACATATAGCGCGGGCCGTTCTGGAAGCCACTGCTTATCAGACCGTTGATGTCGTTCGGGCGATGGAACAGGACGCGGGAGTTTCGTTAAAATCACTACGGGTGGATGGCGGTATGGTCGTTAATTCGCTGCTGATGCAGTTTCAGGCCGATATGCTGAATGGGCCCGTCGTTTGCCCGCGCATGACCGAAACTACGGCACTGGGCGCAGCTTATGCGGCTGGGCTGGCCGTTGGCTACTGGCATAATTTAGACGATTTACGCCAGAATTGGGGTGTAGCGAAAACATACGAATCCACGATGGACGACACCCAGCGAAAGCGACTCATGCGCGGCTGGCAAAAAGCCATCGAACGGTCGTTCGGCTGGGAAGAATGAAATAATGTATGATGTAGCTGGGCGATACATCATACATCCTATATCATACATCAAACTGGTAAGTACACCTGAAACGTGGCTCCCTGGCCCAGTTGGCTGGTGGCCCGGATGGTTCCCTGATGGTTTTCGGCTACGCGTTTGCAAATCGCCAGCCCCACGCCTGACCCTTCGTACTGCGACCGAATGTGTAACCGTTGAAACACCTGAAAAATACGGCTGGCGTATTTGGCATCAAAGCCAATTCCATTATCAGCCACACTGATCTCGACGAATGCCTGCGGCTTCATGGTTCTGTCTAAGGCCGACAGAACAACGTCGGTCGGTAAATCGGCGGGCCAAACACGCCGGGAACTTATCCGAATACTGGGCGGCTGGTCGGGCTGGCGAAACTTAAGCGCGTTACTGAGCAGATTCTGAAACAGTTGCCGCAATTGCATCCGGTCGCCGGATAGCGTTGGCAGGTCATCGATTGTCAGGATCGCATTCGATTCGCGGACGACAACATCGAGGTCATTCAGCACATCATTTATCAAGTCCGTCAAAACTACCGGCTGCCGAGGTTCCTGCTGAGAGCTTAACCGGGAGTAAGCTAATAAGTCTCTGATCAGCAAAGACATGCGTCCGGCTGCGCCCTGCATTCGGTGCAGATAATCGTGAGCCGTATCGTCTAATGTCGGCGCATATTGGGTAAGTAGTAAATCACCAAACGCCTGAATTTTTCGGAGTGGCTCCTGAAGATCATGGCTGGCTATATAGGCAAATGATTGAAGATTATCGTTGGATCGCAGAAGTTCCCGGTTGGCGGCTTCCAGGGCCTGAGCCTGCTGTTGCAGGTTTAACTCAGCCTCTTTAAGCGACGTAACATCAATATAGGCGTATAATAAGCCATCCCCTACTTTGGTGAATGATCCCTCATACCAGCCTTTCCAGCCAAATTCTTCATAGGGAAACGTCCGTTTGATATTTGTTCCGGTTTCAATTACTTCAACAAACCAGTTGAACAAATCGGACGATTGCCAGCCCGGAAACAAATCACCTATTACCTGGCCAGTCATTTCAGCAACCGTTTTACCCGCTCGCTGGGCATTGTACTTATTGGTGAGCAGGAATTTAAAATCCGTAATAGATTCTGTCTCTAAAATTTCATTGATTTTACCATTTCGGACGGATTTCCCACTATCTCGTATGGGTGCAATCAACAATAAGCCTGCCTGCGTGTTATTGACTACGGTTTGCAGGGTTTCAGCCTGCCGCTGAATGTGCAGTCGAGCCTGGTGGAGTTCGTTTGTGTTATGATAAATCGACACAAGCCGATCTGCATCTAAGCGGGTTACCTGGCAGTGTAAATAATTATCGTAGCCATCATAGTGGTAATGCTCCTCAAAAATCTGGGGCTGGCCTGTAGATAAAGCGGCTTCGTAGGCAGACCAGAAGCGGGATTTGCGGGCGTCGGGGAATAACGTCAGCAATTGATGTCCAATGTATTGCTCGCGATCCATCCCCGTTTCCTCAAGCATAAAGTCACTGACGTAGTCGTAGCGCAAATCGGCCAGATTACCCTGCTCATCGCGTATGACCGAAAAAACAGACAATCCATTCGTCATTGAACGCAACACGCCGGCAAACGTATCGGCTTGTTGCTGAAGGGCCTGCTCCGTTTCTTTGCGGTCGGTAATATCCTGATACGTCAGAACAACACCCTTGTACCAATAGGTAGCCATAACCGAATACCACCGCTTAAAAGTCGGGTAATATCGTTCCGCCTGAAAAGGTTGCTTCGTTTGGAAAACGCTTACGTACTGCTGAAAAAGTCCTTCTGTTTCGGCAGCAGGGTTGAGTTCCTTCATGGTTCGCCCCGCCACCCAACCGGCTGGATTACCCGCCATTCGCAGCCCGGCATCGTTGATACGTTGCAACCGAAAATCCACAATGATCCCATTCTGATCCGTAACGGTTTCGTACACGGTAATGCCCAACAGCGAGGACGAGAAAACGCTTTCGAGCAGATTAATAGATTCCTGCCGTTCCTGCTCGGCCTGTTTGCGGGCGGTGATGTCGGAGAAGAGAATAACTAACCCGTCGTCTAACTTACTGATGGAGACACCAAACCAGCGCAACGGGGAATTGACTGTTGGCTCGACGAGGGTTTCGTACTGAAAAGGCTGACCCGTTGCCAGCACATCCCACATGTGGGTAGTGCCGGTCCTATCGTTCCGCTCCGGGAAAAGCTGCTTGTATGCCAGGCCGATTAACTGCTCCGGCGGTCGGTTCATGATTCGCTCCGCCTGCTCGTTCACCAGTATCAGTCGCAGGTCGATAGCATTACCTGTCTCATCGCGCACGGCTTCAAAAACAAGCAGACCATCCTGAGCGGTATCCAGTATTCGTTTTAACAGCGAAGCGTCAAGTGAGGAGTTATTCATAGCAAAAAAGGCATAGGAGCCGCACCGGAGAGGTAGCCGAAATGTGCTCCCTGTCTACACCTTATCAGCCTTCCGTAAATCCAGAATAGCTACGCATCGGCAGACTGGTAAAGATACATTTTTTGTCTATTTCTCAAGACAAATCTCCTTTGTTGTCGGCCTGTTGTGGCTTTAGTTCTTCGGCCAGTAGTAAGCGGGTCTGCGGGAGGCTATGCGGGTATTCGTCGCGCAGGAACGTGATGAGTTTTTCGCGCATGTGGCAACGCAAATCGAAGGCGGAGGGCGCATCCTGAGCCGACACCAGCACCCGCACCACAATGCAGGTAGGTTGCGTATCAGTTACCTGCACCACAAATACATCGCCGTTCCAGAGTGGGTCTTCTTCCGCAAACTTGCGGCCTTTTTCGCGTATTTTATCAATCGGCGTATTGTAATCGAGGTATAGAAAAACCGTCCCTGTAATGGAGGCATCGGAGCGGGTCCAGTTCTCGAAAGGTGTTTCTACAAAATACGTGATAGGCAGAATCAGCCGACGGCGGTCCCACAGCCGGACAATCACACTCGTGAGGTTGATTTCTTCAATCCGTCCCCACTCTTTTTCAACCACAACGGCATCGTCTAACCGGATTTGCTGATTGAAAGCGATCTGGATACCCGCCAGCAGGTTAGCCAACGTTTTTTGGGCGGCAATACCAATCACGACTGAAACAACCCCGGCGGAGGTCAACACACTCAACCCTACTTTTCGGCTTCCCTGAAACGTGATTAACAGCAGAGAAGCGCCCAGCACAATCACGCCAATGGCGGCCGTTCGGCGAAAAAACCGAACCTGCGTGACGAACTTCCGTTGCGAGAGGTTCACATCTTGCGTGGTGTCGTACTGGTGAATAAGCCGCAGTTCACCTACTTTCAGCAGTTGAACCAGCAACCAGGTGGTGGCAATCAGAAACAGGATTTCGGCCGTTTTGTCGGCAACGGGGTGCCGACGCAAAAACCGCTCCGACTGCATGTTGGTCGCCAGCAGGAAAAACAACGAGGGCACAAAAATCCAGAATGCCCAGCGAGCATAGGTTCTGAGCAGCGCCAGTGTTTGGAATGGTCGCCGACGCACGATGAACCGGATGATCTGCGTCACGACAAAATCAACCGCCAGACCCAATATGATGGCAGTAATGAGGAGTATCCAACCCGACAAATCGCGATTCGGTACATAACCAAACCAGCGGACGATGGCGCGTATCCAGGTATCGAGTTGTTGTTGCATGGGGCAAAAATAAGAAGACCCAAAAGGTTTCAGAAACCTTTTGGGTCTGTTTGAACTAATATTACCACCCCCAACCCCCTCCTGTTTTAGGAGGGGGCTTCTTTTGAGTCCGGCTAGTTTCCTCCAAATGAGTTTGGAATGAGATAAGCAAGCTGCTTTTTAGCCCCCTCCTGTTTTAGGAGGGGCCGGGCCGACGCTCGGTTGGGGGTGGTCAGTAGTAACGCAAACAATTTTTTACGATGATCCAGAGAACCTCACTGAAGCTTGCCACCAACGGCCAGTCCGCTTGGGACTTTCGCGGGCACGGTTCGGTCGAAATTAGTATCGGTCAGAGCGTTCAGGAACTCAATCAGGTCATTACTAAGGCTTACGCGGGGCCGAAGAAGGGAATCTAACTGGCTGGTTTGCAGGTTCGGGTTTAATTGGTTGCCGGTTGTAATAAGGTCATAAAATCCCAGCACGTCCGCCAGCGATTTCAGTTTGCCACTGTGCATATACGGCGCCGTAAGCGCTATATTGCGTAACGTTGGGGTTCGGAACGCGTACTGATTATCTTTTCCTTTATCCGAATAGCCAAGTTTCTCGTTATCCTCTACGCCCAGCACATGCGATTTGTAATCGCTGAACATGGGACCACTGTGGCAGGTGTTACAGCCGTTCTGGATGAACAGCACCATACCCCGTTTTTGCGCTTCGGTCATGGCCGAGGCATCCCCGCGCCGGTATCGGTCGAAAGGGGCGTTGTTAGCAAGTAGTGTCCGTTCATAAGCAGCAATCGCTTTCCCCAGATTTTGCCCGGTGATGACGTTACCACTGCCAAAAACCGTCTGAAAAGACTCTCGATAGGCGGGAATGGCACGCAGCCGGGCCAGAACGCTGTCAATAGCGTTGGCTTCCGTAAACACATTTCCCCGCATTTCTTCAAACGCGGCAATGGGCATCAGCGACTGTGTTTCGAGTGATTTCGCCCGCTCATCAAAGAACATGGGCGCAAGGGCCGGATTATATAAACCTCTGGCATCCATTCCATTAAAAGCCACATTTAGCAAGGTTGGCGCGTTACGTTTTGTAAATAAACCAGCATCCGAAGCGCTGAATCGCCGATTGCCCCCCTGCCCTTCGCCCCCTACACCAATGGGTAAATCCAATCCATCGGCATAACCAAACTGTGGGTGATGACAGGTCGCGCAGGACACATCTTTGTTGCCCGACAAAACAGGGTCATAGAACAGAACTTTGCCCAACGCCACTTTTTCAGGAGTGCGCGGATTATCGACCGGGTCAATCACGGATTGCGGAAGCGCCCCGATGGTTTCGTCCGGGTTTATGTCGATACCGGTTGACCGGCAGGAATAAACCGTTGTGCCAAATATGGCAAGGCTGGTAAACAGCGCGAAGGTTTTAAGCGGTGTCATGGCGTTGAATCAGAGCGTGTAACCAAGTGATAGAGCGATGTTATTACGTAGCTGAACCGAACCTGTCTCCGGCTTGAATAATACCCGATTTTCCAGCCCGATACGATACCGTGACCGAATCCGAAGTCCCAAACCCACCGTGGCGGAGGGAATAATGTTGTTGAACGTCTCGTCGATAGCGGCATCTAAGAATCGAATTCGCATCCGTTCGTTCCAGTATTGAGCGCCCACGCCGACCGACGCATTGAACGCCCGGCGAGACTGATACCGATAGCCTATATTCACCAAACCGATGTTGGCCGTAAAGGCGCTTTTCGCAAAAAAGTGGGTGTAGCCTGTCTGGATGAAGACCACACTGGCCGAATTACGAAGCGGTTTACTTACCTCACCCCGCAAGCCTGCTCCCAAACCGTATAAATTCGATTTGGATAGTTGGGCGTTGAGTACGCCATCGGCCCAAATCGTGTAACGAAGTGGCTGTTGAGCTAATGTCGGGTAGCCAATCGCTGTTATTAGTAGTAAAAAAAGAAGCCGTTTCATGGCGATGATTGATTAATGTAAGGCACAAAGAAGCCGGAACAGGTCGTTTTGCCACCTGCGGATTTATATATCATGAAAAGATTATTGATCTGATTACCCGTCTAACCAGGCTTTAAAGGCCGGTGCCTTTTCGCGGCTGACGAGTACTTCCTGCGCCGTTTCGGGGCGGAGTTCGACTTTTAGCTTACCGTTGAAATACGTATGGATTTTCTGGATAGCTGTTACCTGGGCAATAAACTGCCGGTTAAGCCGGAAGAAATGAAGCGGGTCGACCAAGGCTTCGAGTTCTTCCAGCGTATAATCAACCAAATACTGCCGCCCGTCGCGTCCGACCAGGCAGGACAGTTCGTTAGCCGTGTAGAAATAAGCGACCTGCTCGTGCGAAATAGGAATGAGTTGCTCCCCATTTTTGACCAGAAACCGCGTTTTGTGCGTCCGGCGACTCATTTCTAAGCTATCAAGCAACGACTCTACTTTTTTGGCATAAGCCTGTGGCGAAAACTCCTGTTTCAGTTCCTGATATTTCTTAATAGCCTCGGCCAATTCAGGTAGTTTAATGGGTTTCAGCAGGTAATCGATGCTTTTAACCCGAAACGCTTTAATCGCATATTCATCATACGAAGTGGTGAAAATGATAGGACTATGCGCCGGAAACGACTCAAAAATCTGGAAACTCAAACCATCGGAAAGCTGAATATCCGAGAAAATTAAATCCACCGGTTGACCTGTACTAAACCACCGCTTAGCCGATTCCACACTTTCCAGAACGCCCACAATGTCAATCCGCGCATCGAGTTTGCGAATCAGTTTTTCGAGTCGCTCGGCGGCCGGATATTCGTCTTCGATGATGAGCGCTTTCATAGTCAATGATTGAGTAATAGAATGAGTGAATGAACGGTCTGCCGTCGCGGTGAATAGAGGTCGTAAGCAATTCTCTCATTCAATCATTCAGTCATTCACTAATTGAGTAATAGCGGAATCTTAACCGTGAACAGACCGCCGTTGCGAATGACTTCCACCTGCCGGTCGGTGAGCAGGCTGTAGCGGTTAATGATATTCTGCAACCCAACCCGCGTTGATTTCTCTAAGATTGTTTTTTCCTGGATGTTGTTCTCGACAACCAAATACTGATCACCCTCCTGCTGAATCCTGATTTTCAGTGGGTTCTCTTTCGACACGATATTGTGTTTGATGGCATTCTCAATTAGCATTTGCAGACTCAACGGCGTTACATACTGGCGGTAGGCTTCGGGCGACAGGTTCTTTTCGACCTGTAAATTATCGCGGAACCGAATCTTGTTGAGGTAGATGTACGCATCTAAAAAACCCATCTCCTCTTCCAGCGGCACGGTGTTCTTACTACGGCTCACGAGCACGTAGCGATACACATCCGACAGGCGTTCGAGATACTGCTGAGCATTTATGTTTTCATCGTCAATCAGAGCCGCCAGCGTGTTCAGGCTATTGAAGAGAAAGTGCGGATCAAGTTGATTTTTAAGCACTTCCAACTGCGATTGCACACTCTCGCGGGCCAGCGATTCCGTTTTGCGGACGTTCGTTTTCCAGGCTTCAAAAAAGTAAATCGCTTCGTATATCAGATAGATTAGTATCGTTGGAATCAGGCTTATTCTGAAGCCAACCAGCAATTGATCGTTGTGAAAAATGGCCTTGCACAACACTTGATCGAGTAAAAAAGTAGTCACGAGTGTATAGACTAAAGCCAGAGCGGCTTCGCTTACTAACCGTTGCGTGGTCTGGCTATAATTGGGAAATAAGCGACGCATCCGAATAATGATATAGCGGTTACCCTCCCATAGCGAGAACGTTGTGCAGATCGACATAACCCAATACATGAGGTAGGTATTGTTTAATTGCCGAAAATCGTCGAAATGAACAACAGCCGGAATTAATGTTGCCACGAATGGAATGCCAATCAGCCGCATTGTCCGGTCGTTGAGCGTATAAGGCATTACGTCTGTCGTAGGAGTCATGTTGTTCACCGAATTGCCGTATTCATGATTGTAAGATACTATCTGTCAGGTAAATAATCAGCCATTGAGACCAGATTTTCTCTCTGAATAGCCTGACAAAACTGGCGGATAAATTGTCCCGATAAAACCGTTGGGGAGGTCAATCGTCGGAAAAGACCGGGCGAAGCGTTCCCAAACCGGGGCGAACCGGCGGGAACTACACGGCCTGTCTGAGCAAAACCTCTGTAACAGGCCGACGGGGCACCGGCAAAGCAGCCTGGACGGGGTAGCCCATCCGAAACGCAAAGGTTGGATACCAGCTTTGTCGCCCAATCAGTTGCGTCAGCTTGTTTGCAGTAACGTCTGGTTTTCCAACCTGCCGTTCGCGGTCAATGCACTCCATCAGTTGATTCAGCGGCTGCACCGCTATTCCCTGCGTTGTGGCCCACAAATGTAATCGTTGCCAGACCCGGCCAGCCTGTAAATTATCGACCTGACTATACAGATCACGCACCAGCAAACAACCAAAGGCCGCAGCCGTGGCGGTGTGTACATCCCGCGTGTTTTTCAGCCAGACTGTATCCGATTCTTTGCCCGAAACGCCCGGCATAAATTTAGCCAGCCGGAGCACAATTGGCGACAGGCCCACTCCTTCCAGCGTCACTCCGTCGCGATGCTGGTCCATCGACTGCTGGTCCATCCTGAACCAACGATGACTGTCGGCCGACATCTGCCGGTCGGCGATGATGGTCTGTGTTGCCTGAACGGTTCCCTTTGCAAACCTCTGTTTGGCATCGGGTGTAGTCAACAGCGTCAGGTTAACGGCATCATCGCAAACCAGCGTCCTGGCTGTTGTCAGCAACGATGCCGGTATTTCCTTATTTGTATCGTAAGCGCCCCGGTTTGTATGCCGATGGGGAATGGCTTCATAGAGCGCATCGACAACTTTTGGGCCAGGTGTTAATTGAATGACCGCTACCGGCTCCGTAAATGTCTCCTTTTGAACAGGTAGCGGCCCTTTCGGTAGAGAAACCTGACAAGTGTACCCCTCGGCACGGCCTGCCATTACGATATTTTCGATAGCGCACCCCAGCCCGATGAACATCTCCCGAAAATACGGATCCATCGTGCCTAAATGTCGGCTTCTGTCGGCAAACAGAGTAATTGACGAATCGTCTACCTGAAAAAGCCAGGGTTGTGTATTATGCGGACTGGCAGCTAATATACCGGCCCGCACTAAGCGCAGGGGAGTGGGAACGGACTCGGTGCGCCAGGTATCCCACGCTTCGAAATCAGGCCCCTGCCCAATCTGGAATAATCCCCGGTCATACGCCCGATATACAACACCAGCCGTTACCAGCACAGAAACCGTACCGAATCCTTTTAGAAATGATCTACGATTCATGGCTTTGTCAGAACGTATAGCGGACGAACGGGACCGGGAAGAAACCTTGCTGATATTGGTTGGTAATGGAGTTGGTGCGGGTGTTATACGTCTGCTGGAAAATGTTCTGATTACCCGTCACATTTTGCAGGTCAACGGCCAGTTCCAGCGTGCTTTTGCGGAATTCCCGCCGGTAAGCTACTTTCAGGTCGGTGCGGAAATAGGGAGTTTGGCGTTGTGAATAGGCATACCGCTCATCGAACACCGCTTCGCCCGCTATTTTCGACGCTTTTGCATCGACTGGCGAGAAGAAACGTCCACCTACAGTGCTTACTTTCAGGCTTAGAGCCAGTACACTGTTTCGGGTTCGGCCTACCTTGAATTCCCGGCCTGCCAGCGCATTAAACACATAGTTCGAATTAAATGCGGTATTCCGTTCGATACCGTCGCTGCCCTTATACTTCGAATCAAACAGTGAGCCGGTAATCAGGAAATAATAGCCCCGGCTGAATGAACGCTCTAAGGTCAGTTCGACACCATAGTTGGTGCCGGTTCCGTTGTTGACTAAACTATCCTGATCGGAAGGAGCGAAGGTAGCGCCGGTGTTCAGGGCCGAATACGATGTTTTTCGCTGTTCGACCGGCGCATCGAAAATAGACTGATAATACCCTTCCACCTTCAATGAAACCTGTTCGCTGAGTTTATTCTCATACGTCAGTACCGTTTGATGGCTGCGGGTGAACCCTAATGATTTGTTGGTAAACTGAATGCCGGTTGGCGTAGGTGTTTGCACCAGCGACGTGTAGATGCTCTGTGTCTGACTATTCAAGCCATAGCCTATAGCAATTGACTGTGTAGAACCCAGAAGGTATTTGAGAGCGGCTCTCGGCTCGACAATCGAATGATTACCAAGGCTATAGTTCTGAGCATGGAGTCCGGCGGTGAGCGTCAACCGATTATCGAAACGGTGCCGCCACTGAACATATCCCTGCGTTAGTGTAGTGCGCTGCGTTGAGTTGACCCGCACGACGGGCCGCGTTCCGCCCTGATATACATCCTGATTAAAAATATTGGCATCCTGTATATCTACCGTGACACCAGAATACAGGCTGTTTTTGGGATTAAATTTATGGTTGAGGGTAAAGACAGACGAATATTTCTGGGTGTATAAATTGCCGCTGGCGTCCAGAAAAGCCTGCCGGGAAATCGTGCTAATGGAGTCTCTTGAGAACTCATCTTTTGTACCACTTACACCCACGGTCAGCTTGGCGAATGTTTTGGGGGAGAGGTTATATTCGTAACTCAACCCTGCAACGCCCATTCCGTTATTATCACGAATGTTAGCGTTTTCATCCCCATACAAATCCCCTTTGGTTGTATCGATGTCGTTGCCCAGAAACTCTACATTACTGAGTCCGCCCACGCCAAACAGCGTAAACTTACCGTTGCGTCCCGTTGGCACAACCACTTTCAGGTTCAAATCCTGATAGTTGGGCGTGCCCGTCGTGCCGAAGTTGATGCCCAGCGTTTTAAAAAGGCCCAGTGTCGAATAGCGGTAATTAATGATATAAGATGCTTTTGAGCCTTTAGCCAGCGGTCCTTCGGCGCCAAATTCGAAGCCGTTGAAACCCACCTGCCCCATAAATTCGTGTTTTTCGTCGTTACCCGACCGTAATTTTAGATCGAAGGCACCGGAAAGGGCATTGCCATACTGAGCCGGAAAAGCGCCCGTCAGGAAATCCGACTTGCCGAGATTGTTGTTGTTCAGGATGCTGACCGGGCCGCCCGTGGTGCCCAGCGTTCCGAAATGGTTGGGATTAGGAATATTTATGCCTTCCAACTGCCAAAGCATTCCTGTTGGCGAATTGCCCCGCACGACAATGTCATTTCGGGAGTCGTTACCCGACACCACTCCGGCGAAGTTAGCCGCCATCCGCGACGGGTCGCCCAATGACCCGGCGAACCGTTTGGTATCCTCCGCGTTGAACGAGCGACCACTTACCAGCACTAATTCGTTGTTGGTAACGGTTTTGTCTTTCGTGCGGTCGTAGGCTACGGTCACTTCGTTGAGCGACGTAACTTTCTCGGTGAGCGACAGATTGAGCACGACTTCTTTACCCGCCGTTACGATGACATTCGGCATGGTCATTTCTTCGTACCCAACGTAAGTAATGCGTATGGTCTGGCGACCAAGCGGCACGCTGGCAATCTTATAATCACCGTTTATGTCGGTTACCGCGCCAATTGGCTTTTGCCCGTCGGGCATCACAACGATGACAGTTGCCCCAATTACAGGCAATTTCGTTACCTCTTCGGTCAGGCGACCGCGTACAATCTGCGTGGCCGACTGAGCCGATGCAGTCAGTGCCAATAGCGTGAAGTAAATGAGCGTCAACAGGTTTTTCATGGCTTGTGTTTGATTGAATCACAAGCCAAAACTGGCCGCTCCGGGCAGATTTAGAAATCGTTCTGGGGGCCAGGTGTCGAAAACCGGGGGTTAGGCGTTCTAAAAAAGGGGCGAAGGAGAGTTAACTCCTATGCCAGCAGCGGCTTCACGACTTTCCCGTGCACATCCGTCAGGCGGTAGCGTCGTCCCTGACTTTTGAAGGTAAGTTTCTCGTGGTCAACGCCAAGCAAATGCAGAACAGTGGCCTGAAAATCATGCACATGAACAGGTTCTTTGATGACGTTATAGCCGAAATCGTCGGTCTCGCCGTACACCATGCCTTTTCTAACCCCGGCACCGGCCATCCAGATCGAGAATGCACGCGGGTGATGGTCGCGACCATAGTTGTCGCGGGTGAGTTTGCCTTGTGAGTAGCTGCCCCGGCCAAATTCCCCGCCCCAGATCACGAGCGTGTCATCGAGCAAACCGCGCTGTTTGAGGTCCATAACCAATGCCGCCGATGCCTGATCAACGCTTTTGGCTTGGGTTTTAATATCATTGGGCAGGTTGCCGTGCTGATCCCATCCCTGGTGGTAGAGCTGCACAAACTTCACGTCTTTCTCAACGAGTTTACGCGCCAACAGGCAGTTGGCCGCAAACGTACCGGGCTTGCGACTTTCTTCGCCGTACATGTCGAAGATATAATTCGGCTCTTTGGAGATGTCGAGCGTTTCGGGCACCGACGTTTGCATCCGGTACGCCATTTCGTACTGCGCCATCCGGCTGTTGATTTCCGGGTCCAGCACATGCTTAAACTGCTCTTGATGCAACTTGCCTAAGTAATCGAGCATCCGCCGACGGCTGGGCTTGTCGATACCAGGTGGGTTGTTGAGGTAATAAACCGGATCTGGCCCCGACCGAAACACCACGCCCTGATGCACCGAAGGCAGAAAGCCGTTGCTCCAGAGTTTGGCGTACAAGGGCTGGTCGCCATCGCGCCCTTTGGAAAGCAACACTACAAAGGCTGGTAAATTCTGATTATCAGACCCTAAACCATAGCTCACCCAGGAACCAAAACTGGGCCGCCCGGCCTGCTGACTTCCTGTTTGAAAGAACGTTACGGCCGGGTCATGGTTGATGGCTTCGGTATGCAGCGAACGGATAAAGGTCAAATCTCCGGCAATACGGGACGTGTGTGGTAGCAGTTCGCTAATCCACATCTGGCCGGGTCCGTATTGCGCGAATTTGTATTTCGATGCGGCCAGCGGAAACCGGCTCTGCCCGGCGCTCATGCCAGTCAGTCGCTGCCCATTCCGCACCGATGCGGGTAAATCCTGTCCCCACATCGCTTCGAGTTTTGGCTTATAATCGAACAATTCCAACTGCGATGGCGCGCCACTCTGGAACAGATAAATTACGCGCTTCACCTTCGGCGGAAAATGCGGTTTTCCAACCGCCGGATTCTCACCGGGCGACGATATACCAGCAAAAAGATTAGTCGGATTCAGCAGCGATGCTAAGGCAACGGTGCCTAAACCGGCTCCGGCCTGTCCCAGAAAATTCCGGCGGCTTAATTGATCGTGTATTTCGTCCTGAATATCCATAGGAGTCGTAAGTCCACAAGTCGATAGTCAATAGTGTCGAATGCGCCAGCCACTCTCGACTATTGACTATCGACTGTTGACTATCGTTTAATTATCGCTTCGTCGAAATTCATAATGGTACTCGTCACGACCGTCCATGCCGCCAATTCAGCAGGGTTGAGCGTTTTATCAACTGGATACTCGCCAACTGATACTAACTCGGTGGCTCGCTTCGGGTTCTTTTTAAAGTCGGCTAATTCGTCCCGATAGAGTTGTTTCACCAATTCCAGTTCTTCAGGACGCGACGGGCGACTGATAACGGCCTTAAAAATTTCATTGATTGTTTTGTCTTCCTGCTTGTTTTGACTACCCTGTTTTTGCGCCAGCACACGGGCCGCTTCCACGAACTGCGGGTCGTTCAAGGTAACTAAAGCTTGTAAGGGTGTACTGGTTTTCTGTCGCTTTACGATGCAGGTATGCCGTTCGGCAGCATCGAAGTTGAGCATCATCGGCGCCGGCGACGACCGTTTCCAGATCGTGTACATCGACCGGCGATAGATGCTGTCGCCCAGACTCTGTACATATTTTACGGCATTACGCGTCGCCAGCGCTTCCCAGATACCCGCCGGTTGGTAGGGCCGAACACTGGGGCCACCAATGCGCTGGGTCAACAAACCACTGGCGGCTAACGCATTATCACGCACCTGCTCCGCCGACATCCGGTAGCTGGGACCACGTGTCAGCAGCACATTATCGGGGTCTGCTTCGCGAGTTTTCTCCGATACGGTGGATGCCTGTCGATACGTCGCTGACATCACAATTAGTTTATGCATGGCCTTTGTGTTCCAGTTTTCACGGAACTTAATGGCCAGGTAATCCAGCAATTCGGGATGACTGGGCAGCGCACCCTGATTACCAAAATCGTCGCTGTTTTTGGCTAATCCCTGTCCGAAATACTGCTGCCACATCCGGTTCACCATCACCCGGCTAAACAAAGGATTTTCGGGTGACAACAGCCACTGAGCCAACCCCATCCTGTTTTTAGGCATCGACTCGGCCAATGGATTCAGGCTGTGTAGAACAGCGGGTGTTACGACTTCGCCAGGCGCATCATAGGCCCCCCGTTTCAATAGGTGCGTTTCGCGGGGGGTTGAGCGTTCCTGCATAATCATGACCTGGTCGGAGTTGGTGTAGAGCATAATTTGCTCTTTCCGCAGTTTCATGACTTTTGCGTAATCGGCTCGATAGACAGGGTCCTGCGTCGTGACGTAGTACGTGTATAACCCCGTTCGTTGCGCGGATGTACGATTGGCCGTGGGTGTACGCAGAGCCGCCATGAGCGCGTCGGGCTTGCCTGCCAGTTTAGGCATCTCCAGGGCAGCCAGGCAGCGATTATAGATTCGTAGTTCATCAACGGCAAAGTCTTTATAGAAATAATCGTGCATCCGGCCCACATAGAACGAGTGCTGCGCCCAGTGCGTCTTGTCTTTGCCATACACCATGCTGTGAATCAGGTGATCGGTTACCACCTTTGTCTGCATGGGCTGCCCGTTCAGATAAAGCGTGAGGCCCTTTGCCTGACCACTTCCATCATAGGCAAACGCCACCTGAAACCACTGATGAACCGGCACTTTCCCAACGGATTCAAGGTCGATAGCATTAGCGGGCCATACATGGCTAAAGGTCAATTTCAGTCGACCATCGGCCAGTAAATCAAGCTGATAGCCACGTTGTCCATCCATTGGGCCAGTTGTGCGTCCCATAAGCGTCAGAGCCATATTGGACTTGGTCAGATTGAACCAGCTACTCACAGTAAACGGCTCGTTCTGCTCGAATACGCCAAAATCTCTGGGCAGTTCGATGTAGCTGTCGCCGGGTAGGAAACGCGCTTTCCCAAACCGACCGGGTACCGCATAAGGCACTTTATCAGGATCGCCCCCAAGCCGGGCCGGAATGGTATCATTAACCGTATTGGCAAAGGCATTACGCGGGTCTTTCCAGAGTTCCTCTTTCGTCTTGGGCTTGAGAGGTTCTTTTTTCTCTGGCTTTTTCTCCTCTGATTTCGCTACAATTCCTTTGCGGGCCTTCAATTCGTCAAGCCGCTTTTTCTTTTCTTCGTCAAGTTTTTTCTTTTGGTTTTCAAGTTTCTTTCTCTCGTTCTGCTCTTTCACATAGGCGCTAATGTCGGTTCGGTCGGCTTCATCGAAGGTGTAATGAGCAACCAGACCCGAGTCTGTTGACGAGAACGTTTGACTACCCGCTTTGGCTAACCATTGCCCAAATCGCTGCTGATAGTCAGGTCGGTTGGGATTGAGTTGCTGCCGAATTGGTGTAAGCTGATTGCGGATAAAGTTCAGTTTTGCGTCGGTTTCGGGTTTGGTAAGCGTGATGGTTGGGGCAGCTTCGCCATTGTACGGAATCTGCCCCCGTTCGTTGTTGCTATTGAAAAAAGCGAACAGCGAATAATAATCTTTTTGGCTGATAGGATCGTATTTGTGGTCATGACACCGGGCGCACTCAACAGTCAGACCCAGCATCGCTTTTCCAAACGTATTGGTGCGGTCGGCGACATACTCAATGCGGTATTCTTCATCCACAATGCCCCCTTCCTGACTTTGCTGGTGGTTACGGTTGAAGGCTGTAGCAATCAGTTGGTCTTTGTTAGGTTTTGGTAATAGATCGCCCGCTAACTGCCAGGTAATGAATCGGTCGAACGAAAGGTTTCGGTTGTAGGCCCGGATAACCCAATCGCGATAGGGCCAGATGGTTCGCAGGCCGTCATCCTGATACCCATCGGTATCCGCATAACGCGCGACATCAAGCCATTCAACGGCTTGCCGTTCGCCGTAATGCGGGCTATTGAGCAACCGATTTACTACTTTTTCGTAAGCATTCGGGGATTTATCAGCCAGAAACGCATCGACTTCGGCGGGCGTGGGTGGCAAGCCAGTCAGGTCGAGCGTGACGCGCCGAAGCAGGGTTGTCTTGTCGGCCTCGGGCGCGTGGGCCAACCCTTTGGTTTCCTGTTTCGCCAGAATAAATCGGTCGATGTCGTTTTTAGCCCACCGTTCATCTTTCACCTTCGGCGTTTCCGGCAGAGCCGGTGCAATCAGTGACCAGTGCTGTTTATACTCCGCCCCCTGTTCGACCCACCGCACCAGCATGGCCTTCTCTTCAGTCGTCAGCGTCAGGTTCGACTTGGGCGTGGGCATCATCTCCTCGGGATCGGTGGAGAGGATTCGATTTACCAGTTCACTTTTCCCCAGACTACCCGGCACAATGGCTGTATGCCCACTCTTAGCCAAAGCCTCATAAGCGCCTTCGGGCGTATCTAAGCGCAACCCGGCCTGCTGTTTGGCTTTATCGGGGCCATGACAGGCGAAGCAGCGGTCCGACAGAATGGGTTTTACGTGCAGATTGTAATCAACTTTTTCGGGAAGATTGGCCTCAGCCGCTACAATGTCAGCCGGTTTATCAATCGAACTCTGGCAGGCTGTCAGCCAAATGGACGCACCGAACACCCCAGCCGTTGCGCTGAGCAGAACGTATCGAAACCGTATGTCAGACCAGACGGGCATGCTAACGAACTGATTGGTTATGAAATGATTCTACAAAATTAACATCAAAACGTGCATAAAAATTACACTATTCAGCCTTGATGTTAGCCTATTTTGCCAATTGGGTATCACAGAGTTTACGAAATCGCTATGGTTTTTTAAGAAGATAAATGAATATCCCTGAGTTTGTCATTCCGACAAAAACACGATTAGCGGCAAAATTCTGGTTAATTCTTTTTCGGCTCACCCGGTTTCGGTTCGTTGGAAGCGGCTTTGGCAAATTCGGCAACGGCCTGCTCACTAATCCCCCCAACCACTTCCAGCTTCGGCATGGCTTTTTTCAGGTTAGCAATGCCCTGTTCCGTCACTTTGGTTTGCCAGAGATAAACCGTTTTCAGGTTTTTGATTCCAGCTAATTCGGCCAGTCCCGCGTCGGTTATGGCCGTACCATAGAGGTTTAGGTATTCCAGATTGGCTAACCCCTTGAGTTGTTTCAGGCCCGTGTCGGTTATTTTCGTTTCTTCTAAGTGAAGCTTTTGCAGATTTTTGAGTTTAGCCACCTGCGCCAGCGTCGCGTCTGAGACTTCGGTATCACCTAATTTCAACCAAACAATCTGGTTGCTGAGTTTTGGTAACGTACCGGCCTGAGTATCGTTGAAGGTACGGGCGTTTACGGCGCTCACTTCTAATTGGTTTTGCTCTTTGGAGAGGGGCAACACCAGCAAATTTAGTTTCCTGAGTTCGTCAACTGTTTTTGGATCGGCGGCTGGCACTTTCATGGTCAACACGGGCGATTCGGGCGCTGGTCCACTGGCAACGGCGCTTGCTCCACCTGCTTCAACCGGGCCTCCCCCGCCCAGCGACGCCAGCACCGGGCGAATGGCATCGTTTACTTTCAGGTCCGACACTTTTTTGTCAAACGGTGCCCCCTGGTCAATCCACCAGGTGAGCAGGGCGATATCGCTTTCTTTCAGTTGGGGTTTGCCTTTGGGCGGCATGTGGTGGTCGTCTTCTTCGGGCAGTAAACAAACTTTCACTAATTCGCTGTTCGTGCCTTTGCCCGCCACCAATACCGGCCCATCTTCATACCCTTTTTTAAGCATATCCGGTGTATCCAACCGCAGCCCAGCCTTCGATTTATTGGCATTGTGACATTGCACACAACGTGTATGCAGGATCGGGTTCACAATTTGCTGATACACCATCGCCTTATTCACGTCGGTAATGGGTTCTACTTTTAGTTCCGGCAGTTTGGGCGGCACGCCCGCCAACGTTCGGAGCGGGCCTGGCATGTATTGCGTCAGGTAATCGGAGCCGTGCGTTAAATTACCACCTAAGTGCCCTGCCGACAACAACAGCAGCAAAGCCACACCCAGGGCGGGCATGTACATAAGCTGGGCAAACGGCAAAATTCGACCCAGATTTTCGGACTTGACTGCCCACGCCACCCAAGCAAAAATAGCCACGCCGATGCCCTGCCACATGTGCAAATTGAGTGTATCGTCTTCATAGCCGCCCCCCAGCGAGAGCATATAACCAAACACACAGGCCATTGTAGCACTCACCGCCGACCAGAATAAAATGAGCGTAATGGTGTGCTGACTCACCGAGTTACGCCGGGTGAGCCGGTCAATTTCGAGCAGACCGGCAATTAGCAGAAACCCGATGGGGAGGTGAACGATAAGCGGATGAAAATGTCCCCAAAACAATACCCAATCGGACGGTTGGGCGGCAGTAGCCTGTAGTAAAATCAGTTGGTTCATAGATAAGGGCAGGATTAGGCAACCCGCTCTAATTTAATTGGATACGTTTTTTTAGAGGCCCACTGCGCCACATACACGTTTTCGTCTTCATCAACCAGCACATCGTGCGGATGCAGAAAGGCACTCAGGCTGCGGTCTTTGCGCTGTTCGCCAAGCTTACCATCCTGATAAACAGGTTCCGTTCCGCCGGGCGTAGAAATAACGCGGTCGTTTTTGTCTAAAACCTGGATGTAGCCCGAGTCAGGATAAGCGTCGGACGTGCTGCGAAAAACAGCGCCATAAATGTTCTCGCCATGAATAACCGGACGGCAAATATATGAACCCGGCAACGCAATGGTTGACAGATACTTACCATCTAACGAAAAGCGTTTCAGCGCATTATGCCGACGATCAGTAATGAGTAGCGTTGGACTGGTTGAATTGCGCCGGTCAACGACAATGCCGTGACAGCAGTCGAACGTGTCGTTCGTGTCGCCTTTTCCGCCAAACGAGCGAATCAGTTTACCCGACTTGTCATACTGCGTTACATAATTCAGGCCATAACCATCCACCACATAGATGTCGCCGTTGACGGGATTGATTGCCGTTTCGGTGGGTTTGAATTGGGTTGGGTAGTCATACTTACCCGTTTCTCTCGGGTAATCAAGTTTCATTAGTTCGCGGCCTTTCAGGTCCGTTTTAATGACCTGATGCCGGTCGGTATCGCAAATAAGAAGGTATTGGTCGTTGCCTTCGCCCTCAAGAGTCAGGCCATGGCCACCCGGGTACTCATGCCCCCAGGTTTCGAGCAATTTGCCCGATTTATCGTAAACCAGTATGTTGTTTTTCGTTTCGTTAGTCAGCAGGATAATCCGTCCTTTGGCATCCTGCACCATCTCGTGGCAATCATTGACGGGGTTTTTACCGGCATCCAATACACCCCAACCCGGCACCACCCGGTATTTGAAGCCGTTATGTCCCAGAACGGCTGGCTCAGCCTTATGCCCATACGATTTGGTCGACAATAGTGTTGGCACAGCCACCGTTGCCAGAGAAGCCTGCCGGACAAACGACCGGCGCGATAAGAAAGAAGAAGCCATAGCTTGATTACAGCGTTTGTAGAAAAAGGAGGGAATTCATAAACTTTACTGCAACTGATGTAACGACATTGATTCTACCTACCAGCTTTTTAATTAAGCCGTGTCACGGTTTGGAACTACGGCACAGCTCAACTAAAAAGCCGACTGAGAGGGTTGTTAAGCCCTACCAGTCGGCTATGTACTCAATTAAACGAACTTATTCCTGCTCGGTATCGCCTGTTGCGCCACCAGGTCCACCATTCCCCCGGCCCCGACCCATTCGGCCCCGCATCGATTCAAATTTAGCAAACTGGTCGGGAGTCAGAATGCTTTTTAGCTGGCCTTTAAACTCGTCGGCGTTGGCTTTTAATTCCTTTGCTTTCGTCTTATTATCGTCGGTGCTTTTCTGGATGGCATCTACTTTTTGGGCACGAGCCAGCGCAATGTCATACACTTTTTTGGATGTAGCGTCATCTAAGCCTAACTGCTTCGTCATATGGTCGGTCATTTTTTGCGCCCGCGTCGTGGGGTCAGCCGCCATATAGTGTTGCATAGCCCGGTTCCGCTCCATGCGAGAATTCGTTTTTACCGGGGCGTTGGGCGTAGCGGTTTGTTGCGCGAACAGAGGAAAGGCCGAAAGAGCCAGCAGTAGGCTACTGAAGACAATGGTTCTCTTAAACATGGTTTGTCTGTAGTTAATTTGAACCTAAGATGATTCTGAACTACCTACGGTTTAAGCGAAGCCCTGAATTTAATAGCATCTTAATTGGCTGGCCGTTTAGTGCAGATTGATTATCAATCCAGCGATTTGTTCCAGGCCCCGGACATCGGCTTCACTAAAATCATCTAAACGGTCGCTATCCACATCCAGCACCATGGTTACGTTTCCGGCCCGGTCGAACACAGGCACAACAATTTCCGATTTAGAAGCCGAACTGCAGGCAATATGCCCCGGAAATTGCTCCACATCAGGCACCAAAATGGTTTCCCGGCGGGTGTAAGCAGCCCCGCAAACACCTTTGTCGAACGCAATGCGTGTGCAGGCAATCGGTCCCTGGAACGGTCCAAGCACCAATTGATTTTCTTTTTTAAGATAGAAACCGACCCAGAAAAAGCCAAAGGCTTCTTTTAAGGCGGCTGCTATGTTAGCCAGATTAGCGACCAAATCGGGTTCATCCTCCACAAGCGCAGAGATTTGAGGAATAAGACTCTCGTAAATAGTCTGCCGGTCAGTAGTTTGGGGAAGAATGAGTGTTTCGGCCATAGGATTAAATATAGGATGTATGATATATGATGTAAGATGTATGTAGAGATTGGATATATCTTACATAAATTAGTTTCTCGTAAAAAACTGAATCAAGACAATACTTACGGTCGTGAATAGAGTGCTGGCACCAACCCGAATAAGCGTCGGAATGATGAGTGTAACGCTGCTGGCTTCAATAAAAAAGAGCGCGGCATGATGGATCAGCCCCAACAAGAACACATATCGAAAAAATGCACCTGCGCCTAATTCCCGCAACGAAAACTCTATTCGGGTCTCCAGCCCCGGCACGTCGATCTGCGACCGAACGATTAACGGGCGAACATAGGCCATTAGCACCGTAGCGGCTGCATGCATACCCAACGTGTTGTAGAACGTATCAACAATAACTCCCGTTATGAACGCAATCAGCAACAACCAGGTTAGGCTGATTTCATTGGGTAGCAACAAAATGCAGGCAATGTAAACAAAGCAGAACGCGTAGTCGAAGAGCACCAGATTCCGAACGAGCACAAGTTGCAGGATCAGATATAGCAGAAAGAGGAAAGTAGTCGATACGATTTCGCGAAAAGTCATTTATAGTCGTTAGTCGTTAGTCGTTAGTCGTTAGTTAATAGTATTGCTACAAGAAAAGTACTATTGACTAACGATTATCGACTGACGACTTATTTTTCTGTTTCAATTTGTTTCTCTAATTGCTCCTGTTCGGCTTGCAGTTGATTTTCGACCACATAGACAAACGACAGGTTACTGAAGTTTGTAGCTAAATTAAGCGTAAGGTCATGGAACGTTTGATTAGGCTGAACGCCCACCGACCGAACACGCCCGACCAAAATACCCGGGGGAAACGTCGAGTTAAATTCTGAGGTCACCACCGAATCACCTTTGCTAACGGGTTTATAACGGGGTATAGCGTCTAATTTCATTAGATGTGGGTCTACGCCATCCCACTTGGCCGACCCAATTTCGCCCGCTTTGACTAATTTCGACGACACCAGAAACTCGGAATGCAGAATGGACGTAATCACCGAAAAATGGCGGTTACAGACCTTCACTTTTCCCACCACGCCCGTTGGCGAGATGACGCCCATACCGGGTCGAATACCATCGTCTGTGCCTTTATCAATCGTGATGTAATTGTTAGCAAACTGGGTAGTGTTATTCACAACCTTGGCGACGGTAAACTTAAACCGGTTAGCAAAAGCCGAGTCGGCCTGGTATTCGGTAGGAGCGGCTGGCTTACTTTGCAGTAGTTTCGTGAGCCGGGCGTTGAGTTGTTGATTTTCCAATGCCAGATCGGCGTTCACCTGCCGCAAACTGGCATACTGATTGGCCGCGTTCGACCAGGCCAGCAGTTGAGCCGCATACCGATTCGAGGTATTGAAGTAAGTAGCCCCCCAATAATTATTAGTGTTGATGATAAAGTAGAAACAAACTACTTCCAGCAACACAAACAGAATGAAGTTCCGGCTTCGGAGAAAAAACTCAACTAAATCGCCCATAACTGTAGTGCCGGGCCTCTGGCCCGGCTGTGGAAAGAAGCCCTACAGCCGGGCCAGAGGCCCG